>SL_5KL_010_SEDDRAFT_10000018_pt1 | contig 76093 bp, 71 predicted proteins | sample SodLakKL_010_SED_FD_9118 | JGI IMG/M metagenome (IMG submission 9118)
GGGCCCATCACGCCGCGGATCTCGTAGCGATCGCGCTTGCGGTTGTAGGTGGCCAGACTGGACCAGAACCGCGCGATTTCCAGGATCATCTCCGCTCCGTAGAAGGAGAGGAACTCCAGATCGCCGGTGACCTCGTAGTACTGCCACACGTTGTAGGCGACGGCCGCGTTGATATGGCGTTGGAGGTGGGAGTTGTCAGGCTTCCAGTTGCCTGAGCGAGGGTTGAGGTGGTACTGCTGGGTCTCCTCGCGCCCATCGCTTCCACTCTGCCAGGGGAACATGGCCCCCTTGTACCCTAGCTGCCGGGCGGCGTTGCGGGCTGCGTTCAACCGCCGGTAGCGATAGCGAAGCAGCGTCTGGGTGAACGGAGGGGCGCGGTAGTTGAGGAACGGGAAGATGATCAGCTCGTCCCAGAATATGTGGCCGCGGTAGGCCTCGCCGTGCCAGCCGCGGGCAGGCATCCCCATGTCGATGTCCAGCGAGTAGCGCGAGGCCGTCTGCAGCAGGTGGAAGCTGTACAGGTGGAGCACCTTGTGCACGTAGTGATCGCCATCAGGGGTCTCCAACTCCAGATTCATGTTGAACCATCGCCACAGTTGCTTCCAGGTCAGCGTATGGGGAACGAGCAGCTCGCTGAACCTACCGGCGTTCTGCACGGCCTGCTCGGCCGCCAGGCCGCACTCGGAAATGGCGTCGTCCCGTGAAGTATACAGGGAGACGACTTTCTCAATCATGAGGGGCTCGTCTTGTGTGACGTGCACGGTGAACCCTTGGCCGATGTAGCCGGTCTCCTCCTCGATGGCGGGGTCGAGCAATTCCTGTCTTGTCCCGCGGAAGACCTGCAGCCGGGCGGCTTGGGCGACGGTGATGTTGGACTGGTTGGTGCGCACCTTCAGCAGGATGGAGTGGTCGTCGATTGCTCGCGTCTCCACGGGTTCCAGGTGCCTGCTCGACAGGGCACGGTAGCGGGCCACCCCGGAGTTGATCACGCGTCCGTCGAGGGCGCTTAGGATCTCCAGCGTCCCGGACCAGTTAAGCGGAACGATGCACACCTCCAAGGCAGCCATGTGCATATTGGCCATGCTGACCAATCTGCGACTGCACAGTCTGGTTTCGCGGCCGTCCGGGTCGCGGAAGTGGACGCGGCGGCGGAGGACGCCCCGTTTGATGTCGAGTTCCTGGTGATAGGAAATGATCTCCACGTCCTGGAGATTGAACCACTTGCCTCCTGGAATGCGGAAGTTTAGGGGTAGCCAGTTAGGCAGGTTGACCAGATCCTCGTTCTCCACAGTTCGTCCGGCGATAGCCGTCCTAAGGCGGTTGTAGCCGCCGGCGAGGTAGGTGCCGGGATAGTGGACCCCGTCGGCCCGGGACTCGAACGCCGCACCCCGTGTGGCGAAGTATCCGTTTCCCAGAGTACACAACGCCTCGCGATGCCCTTCCTGCTCGGGGTCGAACCCCTCGTGGTCAAGGTGCCAGGCGCTGAGTTCGTCCAGGCTGGCGGTGAGCTCGTTGAGGAAGGTGCGTACCTCGTCGGTGCTTTCCAATCTGTATTGCGCTTCGGTGGATCGTGTTCCCTCTCCCACCACCACGCCGATTCCCCGGTGGACCAGCACCCGGAAGGCGTCTTCATCGGTCAGGTCGTCACCGACATAGAAGGGGACCACGTCGGGTCGGTCGAGCCCCAGCTTCCGCAGAAGCCAAAGCAAGGCCGTCCCTTTATCCCATTCTATTTCCGGGCGGAGCTCGTAGATTTTCTTACCGCCTGCTTTCCGCAGTCCGTCGTAGCGTGCGACTGCCTCGTCGACAATTCTCTCCACCTCATCCAAATCTTTGTCCTGTGCGTTGCGGAAGTGGACAGCGATGGAGTACTTCTTGCGCTCGACCTGAGCGCCCTCTATTGAACCCAGCTGGTCGGTGAGACTCTGCTCGGCCTCGTCCAATGTCGGGAGAAGATCCTGAGCTTCCGGGTGCTCAAGCTCTACTCCGCCGGGGCCGCTGATCTCAAATCCGTGGCTCCCGGCGTAGTACAGATCGTTCAGCCCCACACGTTCATAGACGTCGCTCTTGCCCCGGCCGCTTACCACGGCTACCGTGCAGTGTTCGGCCAGCGCACTGACGGTGTCTCGCATGCCCGGGGACAGCACCGCGTCCTCCGGCCGGGGGACAATGGGCGACAGGGTTCCGTCGTAATCCAAGAACACGATCACTTGGGAGCCCTCGATGCGCTGTTCGATCTCGTCTTCACACTGAAGGGCGGACGGCAGGTCGTCGATGCAGATCTCGATGTCGATCTCCTCGAGGTCCTCCACAACCACGTGGGCCCCGCCTTGGCGCAGGGCATCCGCCTGGTTGGCCCTGTCCACCCCGATGACCGCCCCGAATCCCCCGCGGCTGCCTGCCTGGACGCCGGATACGGCGTCTTCGAACACAACAGACCTTTCGGGATCTACGCCGAGGCGGTACGCCGCCTCCAGGAAGATGTCCGGGTCGGGTTTTCCTTTGAGATCGAGGCTTTGCGAGTCCACCCCGTCGACTTTGACCTGGAATAGATCCGTCAGACCAGTGGCAGCCAGGATATCGGCGCAGTTCTTGCTGGAGGAGACGACCGCCACCTTGAACCGTTTGGCTCGAAGATCTCTTATGAGATCTACCGAAGACTGGTAGACTTCCGCCCCCTGCTCCCTGATCAGCGCAGTGAACAGTTCGTTCTTGCGGTTCCCCAGTCCGCATACGGTCTCCCGGTCGGGAGGGTCAGTGGGGGCGCCCCAGGGAAGCTCTATGTTGCGGGATGCGAGGAAGCTTCTTACACCTTCGTAACGGGGCTTTCCGTCCACATATTCCAGGTAGTCGGACGCGATATCGAACGGCTCCTGTTCCTCGGGGCGTTCCTCCAGGTACTCGTCGAACATCTTTTTCCACGCGCGGGCGTGGAGGTGAGCTGTCTGTGTGATCACCCCGTCTAGGTCGAAAATAACCCCGTCGAAGCGCTTTCGCTCGATCGTGAAGGTGTTCTTCGGTTTCCCTTCAGCGGTCATCCTTATCCCTCCCTTGCGCTGGCATCGTACACTACTTAGTACGTAGACCCGTTATTGTGCAAACGGCGCTTCCGCTGAACCCCTGCGCCGGACCCGCCGTCCCTTGCGCCCCCCTATGTGCACCACCCACGGGGGAGCGTCAAGGTCCGAGAAGCTTGGCTATGGCCTCACCTCATGGGGTGGTTTCATCGCTCTGGTGGCGATGTATGCCTGGAAATATGCATCCACTGATTGCCCTGGGCGACCTGACGATCCCAGGCCCGGCGGTTGACAGCCAGGATGTCGATCTTGCCAATGTCATCAGCACTTGAGGGTCCCTGAATATCGTGGTCGCGGCGGCCCATCGTGCCTCCTTGGCGGCAGGGCATACTACCGCCGCCGGCGCCAGCATCCAGGGGGCGCGGATCGGTTGCGCGTTGCAGCCTGGGGCCTGTCAGGTGAGGCTACGTCGGGAAACACTTGCTCAGTTTGTCGACCACTTGGGCGATCTTGGGTTCTCGACGGAACGACCAGTTCACCACAGCGGTGGCGCACACCCGGGCCCCCTTGTGTCGGCACGCCGCGCGCATCTGGCCCGCGGCACGCCCGCCTCCCATCCATCCAAAAGGGAAAAACTGGGTCACCAGACAGGCGACGGACTTCCCTTCCAGCCCGGTGACCTTACGGAGATACGCCTGCATAGCAGGCGCCAGGGAGAACGCGTGTACGGGGGCTCCGAAGACGACGACGTCGTAGCTTGTGGGGTCGGGGAACGACGTGAGCTCCACGTCTTTATCCCCGGGGCGCACCTCGCCCGCAGTTTCCAGGCGCTCCACGGTTACCGAATGGCCGGCATCGGTCAGCCTTCGCTCCAGCCTCTGGGCCACCGAGAGCGTGTTTCCGGTCTGTGAGTAGATGATCATGCCAACTTCCATGCCATACCTCCTTCAGGTCTCCCCCACGGCGGAGTCCTAGGACACCTGGTCAAAAAACTGTCCCACGTCTGCCTTGAACGCAGCCAGGCAGTCGGTGTCCAAGTAGAACATGTGCCCGGCTTGGTAGTGCTTGGTCTCTATGTTCTCCCGCAGGGCAGGATCGACGTTCATATGGCTCAGCATATATTGGGTGGCGAAGTGGGGGGTGGCCAGGTCGTAGTAGCCTTGGGCCACGAGCACCTTCGTGTGAGGGTTTTTGGCCAGGGCCTCCCGCAGTTTTTCACCGGTGGCGGGCATGGTTCCCTTCTCCCACTCCCAATTCTTGTTCACGTCCATGTTCAGCACTTCGTAATCCAGGTCCGTATCGATGGCCAGGTCGGTCCTTGCGTAGTGGTTGAAGATCGAGGTGTAGGGTGGGACGATGGCCACGGACGATGGGTCGAACTCCGGCTGCTCAGTGACCTCGAGGGCCTCGATCCCGGTGAAACGGGAGTCGAGCCGTCCCACGCTGCGCCGCTGGCCGCGCAAGAGTTCCTTGCAGAATCGCTGGATATGCACGCGGAGATTCGTTCCCAGCACATACTCCAGTTCGAGCCCGGTGTAGCGGGCTAGTTGTTCCCCGACGGCACGCTGCTCGGCGTCGGTCAACCGGTCACCCTTCATCAGTGCGACGGTCAGTTCTCCCTCGGCCCAAGCCTCTACCTCGTCGAGAAGATCCCGAAGCTGCCGCTTCTGAAGCTCGGGCGCGAGCTTCTTGTGGTACCAAGCGGTGGCGCAGTAGGTGGGGACGAACAACTGGAAAGGAAGGTCGTTGGCCGGCATGAACCGCAGGGTGCCGATGTCCAGTGCACTGGAGATGAGGATGATGCCGGTGAATGCTATCCCCCGGTCCACCAGGTGGCTGGCCAGCCCGGCCGCTCGCGTGGTGCCGTAGCTCTCGCCGGCCAGGAACAGCGGCGAGGCCCATCGGCCGTAGCGGCTCACGTACAGCCGGATGAACTCCCCGACCGACCGGATGTCGCCGTCGACGCTCCAGAACTTCTTGTCCAGTTCCTCCTTGGCCGCGCGGCTGAATCCGGTTCCCACCGGGTCGATGAACACAAGGTCGGTGTGCTCAAGCCAGGTGGACACGTTATCTTCGTGCCGATAGGGAGGAGAAGGCATCCAGCCCTGTTTCTCCATCACCACGCGTTTTGGCCCTATGGCTCCCATGTGAAGCCAGACCGAGGACGATCCGGGTCCGCCGTTGAATGCGAACGTCAGCGGCCGGCGCGTCCGATCATCGACTCCTTCCAGTTCATAGGCGGTGAAGTAGACTTCGGCTTCGGTCTCACCGAACTCGTCCTTCAACGGCATCGCCCCTGCTCGTGCGGTGTACTGGAGGGTTCTTCCGTTTACGGCTAGTTGATGCTTGCTTTCTACCGGCTCGATCCCCAGAAGTTGACGCCTCTTGTCTTTTTGCTCTCCTGAGTTCGTGCTGGTCTTTTGTTCCGCCCCGGTTTTCTCTTCCGCCATCGGCCATCGCCCCTTCCTTAAGGATTCGTGCACAAGTGGCGACCATTGTACAGCCAACGAAGTCGGCCGTGGACGGCGGCTGCAGCGGGGCACCCTGGGGGGGTATCATGCGAGGACACGTATGCGGGGGTTCCCGCACAAGGAGGCAACATGGGCCGGTATTGCCACGCCTGTACCATCCCGCTGGAGTCGCCTGAGGTGAAAGGCCCGTCGGACAACCATTGCAAGTTCTGCACGGACGCGCAGGGAGAGCTGCTGCCGCGACAGCAGGTGCAGCAGGGAATCGCAAGTTGGATGGCAGAATGGCAGGGGATAGACCGAGAACGTGCGTTGAGGAGGGCGGACCTCTTCATGCGGGGCCTCCCCGCGTGGGCCGACGACTGATCCCCATTGATTTTTTTTGGGGGGGGGCGAACAGGGCCCCTTGACAAGGCTCCCCGGTAGTCGTATCTAAGAAGAGTAGGGCCCGCCGAAGGCGGGCCTTTTTCGTTGCCTACGCTACGGGCGGGAACTGACGGTAGCGCGGCGGTTATCGTGGGTTCGTCCAGGCTAGACCGCCTCGACGTCCGCCACCTGTGGAACCTGTTCTTTAAGGTATCGAGCCACTGTTTGCTGCAGCGTCATCGTGGCCATGGGGCAGGAATGGCAGGCACCGGTAAGCCGTACACGGACTACGTTATCCTCGGTGACTTCCACCAGCTCTACATCCCCGCCATCAGCCTGCAACGCAGGGCGGACAGTTTCCAATGCTTGGCGCACTTCCTGTTCCATCGGTATATCCCCTCCAACGGTTTGCCTTGCACGTGAACCACAAAGCATAGCATGTACGGGCACGATATTCCTCCGGTTCCTCCTTGAGTTAGACGTTGAACCAGCGGCGGGCGGTTCGGACCAGGCTGTTCAGCGCTCGCCCGTGTAGGGGACGCCTCAGCAGGACAGCGTCGTAGCGGCACACTTCGTGGCAACACATACAGCGGATGCACGTGCGCCGGGTGATGCGGGCCCTGCCGTGGTGCATGAACGCGGCCCCTGTTGGGCAGATGTTCGCGCATGCCGCGCAGCCCACACAGCGGGCGCTGCTGATCGTCGGCCGGGGCGAGAGCTGGTTGGTGAACAGGCGGGCGATCGGAGCGGGAACGCGGCGGAGGTAGCGGGCGGCAGCGGTGGAAGGAAGCTCGAAGCCTTCCACAGCAATGTCCACAAGCGTAGCCCCCCTCACGTCGATAGAGGTGGTGTCCCCGATCCCGATCCCACGCTGATGGGCCGCGTTGATCATGTGTACGTCGCGGGGCATAAGACCGATGAGACGTGCCGCGATTGCGTCCACTGCCACCCCGTCGGGCCCGGCCAGGATGCATCCGATGTCCCGCGGCCGGCCGCCTGCGGGGCCTTCACCCTCCATCCCCACGACCGCGTCCATGATATGGAGTGTAGGGGGGACGGCCGCATAGATATCCACCACTGCCTGGGCGAATGCCTCAGGGTGACTGAAGCGTCCGTGGTAGCCCGAACGGTGGCCTGCCGGTATGACGCCGTACAGGTTCTTCACAGCCCCGGTGAGCGTGGTCAGACTGTGCGTCTTGAGTTTGGGGAGGTTGATCACGACGTCCGCCTCCAGCACGCTCCGGGCGACGAACAGCTTATCCAGCACCTCTCCAGAACATCCGATCTCGCGGAAACCGTGTTCCTTGAAGTTGATCAGGCGAATCCCCATCTCGCCGGCCAGCTTGCGGTAGCCGGACATCTCGAATGGATCGCTCTCGGCGCGCACATCATCGCCGACGGCGACGTGCGGCGTTATCTCCCTGATGTTCTCCACAACAGCACGGGTGAACTCCGGGTGGGTGACGATGGCTCGCTCCGGCGGCGACGGCGGAGACAGGTGGTTCACCTTGACCAGTACCCGATCGGTGGGTTGGAGGTATTCCTCCAGTCCGCCGAGCAGATCACATGCTTGGTGAACGGCGTGGGCCAGCTCACGCTGCCGGTAGCTTGTGCATCGAACGAGGGCGACCTGCGCTCTGCTCATCGTCCCTCATATTGCGCAAACGACTGGTGGGGTGCCACGAGCGTGGCCAAAACGCCCCTTCTGCACTATCATCACGGTCAATCCTACGAGAGGAGGCGGAATATGCCGCGTTGCATCCCCGAGCCGTACAAGATCAAGATGGTGGAACCCCTTCAGGTCACCACGAGGGAGTATCGGCAGCAGTGTATCGAGGAGGCGGGCTACAACACCTTCCTCCTAAAGAGCAAGGACGTGTTCATCGATCTTCTCACTGACAGTGGGACGAGCGCAATGAGCGATGTGCAGTGGGCGGGTCTGATGCGAGGCGATGAAGCGTATGCCGGGAGCCGCAATTTCGACCATCTGTGCGAAGCGGTGGAAGACATACTCGGATACGCGTACACGGTCCCTACACATCAAGGACGTGGGGCGGAGCACCTTTTCTTCCAGAATTTCGTCCAGCCGGGCGATGTGGTACCGATGAACATGTACTTCACCACGACCCGGCAACATGCCGAGCTGGCCGGCGGCGTGTTCCACGACGTGATTGTGGACGAAGCTCACGATCCTGCTTCCAAGAACTTGTGGAAAGGAAACGTTGATCTGGAGAAGCTGCGGTCATTGGTGGAAAAGTACGGACCAGAGCGGGTGCGCATGGTGAGTGTGGCACCCAACGTCAATATGGCCGGGGGACAACCCTTCAGCTTGGCCAATCTCAAAGAGGTCAGACGGTTCTGCCAGAGGCACGGAATTCGCATTTTCATGGACATCACACGCATTGCCGAGAACGCCTACTTCATCAAGGAACGTGAGGAGGGGTATTCCGGATGGTCCATTCGGGACATCGTGCGGGAGATCTGTGCCCACAGCGACGGCGCGTGGATGAGCGCCAAGAAGGACGGCTTGGTCAACATCGGAGGGTTCCTGGCGTTTCACAAGGGGCAAGAGGAGTTGTTCGAGCGCTGCCGTAGCATGGTCGTTGTGTACGAGGGACTGCACACGTATGGCGGCATGGCGGGGCGCGATATGGAGGCATTGGCCATCGGCCTGGGGGAGGTCTGCGATGCCGATTATCTTGCCGCCCGTGTGAGCCAGTTGAGGCTTCTCCACGGGATGCTCGACGAGGAGGGCGTCCCGCTGGTGCACCCGTGTGGGGGACACGGGGTGTTCTTGGACGCACAGGCGTTCCTTCCACAACTTGACCAGGATCAGTTCCCCGCCCAGATGCTGGCTGCTCAGATCTACATCGAGGGCGGTGTGCGCAGCATGGAGAGGGGAAATGTGAGCGCGGGGCGGGACCCGGAAAGCGGGCAGAATAGGCGGCCTCCCTTGGAGCTCGTCCGTCTGACTGTGCCCCGCCGTGTGTACACGCAGACCCATATGGAGTACGCGGCTGAATCGGTGATCGACGTGTTCCGCCGACGGGAGAGCGTTCCCGGTCTCAAGTTCACCTACGAGCCGGAGGTGTTGCGCTTCTTCCAAGCCCGGTTCGAGCCGGTCACTCCCACTCGATCGTAGCCGGGGGCTTGCTGCTGACATCGTAGACCACTCGGCCCACCTCGGGAACCCGGCGAATGATACGGCCGGCCACGTGGTCCAGGAACTCGTGGGGCAGTTGGGCCCAGTCGGCGGTCATCCCGTCGGTGCTGGTCACCGCCCGCAGGGCGACGACATGGCCGTATGTGCGCCCGTCGCCGGTTACCCCTGTGCTTCGCAAGGGGGTCAGTACGGCCAACGCTTGCCATACCTGCGTGTACAGGCCGTGCTCGCGTAGGGCGTCGATGAACTGGGCATCCGCCCGACGCAGGATATCCAGGCGCTCGGGCGTCACCTCGCCCAAGATACGCACAGCCAATCCCGGTCCGGGGAATGGGTGGCGCAGGCGCAGTTCATCGGGCAACCCTAAGCAGCGTCCCAGCTCGCGCACTTCGTCCTTGAACAGAAAACGGAACGGTTCCAGCAGCTCAAACCCAAGCCGCTCGGGCAGCCCGCCCACGTTGTGATGACTCTTGATGCTCGCCGCGCCGGGGCCCCCGGCCGATTCGATCACATCTGGATAAAGCGTTCCCTGCGCAAGAAAGCGGAACGGTCCCCGGCGGCGCGCCTCTTGTTCGAACACTTCGACGAACGCCGCACCGATGGCGCGCCGCTTGTCCTCGGGGTCGGTGATTCCCTTAAGGCGGCTCAAGAAAAGCTTCTCCGCGTCGATGGTAACGAGATTCACACCCCGGGGACGCATGGCGGCCTCAACCTGTCTGCGCTCTCCCTGGCGGAGAAGGCCGTGGTCGACGAACACCGCCTGGTGGTCGATGCCGGCATGGGCCAGCAGCGAGGCCAGGGTGGTGGAGTCCACTCCTCCGGAGAGCCCAAGAAGCACTCGGTCGGACCCCACGTTGTTGTGCAGCTCGTCGATGAGTGCGTGTAACGTGTTGCCCGTGGTCCAGTTGCGCTCCACGCCGGCCATGTCAAGGAAGTTGCGCAAGATGTCTGCCCCGTGGGGGGTATGGGTTACTTCCGGATGGAACTGCACCCCGGCCAGTCGGCGGTCGGCGGTGTGGGCGGCGGCGATGGGGCAGTCCGTGCTGGACGCCGCCACTTCCCATCCGGGCGGCAGCTCTTCGACAGCATCGGCGTGGCTCATCCACACAGGCATGTTCTCCGGGAGCCCGCGAAAGAGCGGTCCCCTCGTTCGGAAGATCGTGGCGCGTCCATACTCACGCCGTTCGCCGGGTAGAAGCCTCCCCCCTTGCGCCTCCACCAGGCAATGCATGCCATAGCAGATACCCAACACAGGCAGTCCCGCCTGGAGCACTTCCGTCCTCGGCCGAGGTGCGCCCCGATCGAAGATCGAGGCGGGGCTTCCCGACAGAATCAGCGCCTGGGGTCGATAGCGCTCGATCTCGCTGAGAGGCGCGTCGTAGCCGACCACTGCCGAAAAGGTGTCCAGCTCACGAAGCCGTCTTGCGATCAGGCGGGTATACTGGGAACCGAAGTCCAGGATGACGACGCTCATGGCAACTTAGTGGGCGAACTCGATCGTTCCGCTCTCCGGATCCATGCGCCTGATAGGCGCCAGCGCCACAATAGGCACCGAGAAGCGCTCCAGTACGGTCCGGCCGCCGCTGGCGCACTTCTCGATCACAAAGCCGAACCCCGCGAGTTCGGCGCTGCACTCTAAGGCCATGTCAGCAAGGGCGGACGAGGTGACCCCCCGATGGAGGAAATCGTCCACCACCAGTACCCGTTCCCCCGGGCCTAGGTAATCGCGACACACAAACAGATTCTGCGCTGCTCCCTTGGTCGGAGAATGGACGGTCCGGCTTACGGCATTGCTCATGGTGACCGCCTGTCCTTTCTTGGCGTACACTGCGCTTGCACCCAAACGCCGGGCGGCCTCGTAGGCGATTACGTTGCCGGCGGCTTCCGCCGTCAGGACGCAGGTGATCGCGCGGTCAGCAAAGGCGGAGGCCAACCCCTGACCGGCGAGCTGCACAAACTCCGGGCTTATGCGGTGGTTAAGGAACCCGTCCACGCGCAAGAACTCGGGGCCTAAGACAATACCCTGCTCTCGAATCCAGGCTTTCAGCGCTTCCATTTGTCAATTGTACCCGTAACGCAGGGACGTCGCCCCCCGGTAAGCTCCTTATTCGCTGTTATGGTGTATACTACAGCAAAACACCGTGCTATGGTGAGGAGGGCCGTAGATGGGTGCAGGCAGAATTCATGACCTCCCGGCAATGGACCGGCCGAGGGAGAAGCTGCGACGGAGAGGGGTACAAGCCCTTTCTGATCAGGAACTGCTGGCCCTGCTTCTAGGCAGTGGAGGACGCGGACGGGGTGTGCTCGAGCTGGCCACGGATATTTGGAGACATACCGACGGGCACCTTCTGGGTACCACTGCGGAGCAATTGGAAGCAATTCCCGGTGTGGGAAGTGTGGCGGCATCCCGGGTGATCGCCGCCCTGGAGCTGGGGCGGCGCACGCTGTTGAGCGGGTGCCCGGTGATCCGTGGGCCGACGGATGTGCACCCTTATGTCCGGGACATCGTGGGCAAGAAACAGGAGCACTTCATGTGTCTTTCGTTGAGCGGAGCCGGGGAAGTGTTGGCAGCGCGGGTGGTGACTGTGGGATTGCTGGACGCCGCGCTTGTGCATCCCCGCGAGGTATTCGCCGACGCAGTGGTGGACAGAGCTGCTTCCATCATATTGGCACACAACCACCCTTCGGGGGTGTGCGAGCCAAGTGCAGAGGACCTGGCATTGACCAAACAGCTGGTGGAGGCCGGTCGTACTCTGGGAATCCCAGTGGCGGATCATCTGATCGTCACCACGGGACGGATCGTGTCGTTGCGTGAGCAGGGACTTATGTGAGGGTTGTGCTCGGCGCCCGGTGGGAGTACCTTGACCAGGCCATGGAACGTTACGCGCTTTCCCCGATGCGAGAGTTATGGACCCTGGAGACTCAGTACAGCCGGTGGCTCGACGTAGAGCTGGCCGCGTTGCGTGCCCTGGAAAGCCTGGAGGTGGTCCCGCAGGGGACCGCGGAGGCGGTCCAGTCGAAGGTCAGTGTGGACGTGGACCGCCTGCTGGCGATGGAGAAGGAGGTCGGCCACGATCTGGTGGCTTTCCTATGGGTGCTGGAGGAGCAGGCGAGACCCGAGGCGAGGTGGGTGCATTACGGGCTTACGTCCTCAGACGTAAAGGACACCGCGCTGGCTCTGATTATGCGAGACGCTATCGGCATCCTGGAGGAGAAGGCCGATCTTCTACAAGAGGAGCTGAGGGGCTTTGCCCGAAGGTACCGCCGGACCCCCATCGTTGGGCGCACCCACGGCCAGTGGGCCGAGCCGACGACTTTGGGGCTGAAGGCGCTGAGCTGGGTGGACATGCTGTCCCGGGCTGCTGAGCGGCTGTCGAGCGCGCGGGAAGCGGTAGCTGTGGGCAAGCTGGCCGGAGCTGTCGGCACCTATGCCTACTTTCCACCGGAGGCCGAGGAGCGAACGTTGGCCGAGTTGGGGCTGAACGCATGTGTCCCGGCAGGCCAAGTCGTGCCTCGTGACCGGCATGCCCAAGCCATATTTGCGGCGGCGGCGGCAGGTGCGGTGGTGGAGACGATTGCGTTCGAAGTGCGGCACCTGTCGAGGACGGAGGTGGGCGAGGTGTCCGAGTTCAGGCCGGAGGGCTCCTCGGCGATGCCACACAAGCAGAATCCCATTCTATCGGAGCGCCTGTGCGGACTGGCGAGGTTGCTGCGTTCGTGCATCGTACCTGCCTTGGAGAACATCGCCCTGTGGAACGAGCGAGATATGTCCCATTCGTCCGTTGAACGCTTGATGCTCCCGCAAGCATTTACAGTTGCCGATTTCATGCTTACTCGGGGGCGGGGCTTGATAAGCGGGTTGCAGGTACACGAGGAGGAGATGCGAAAGCGCATCACAGCCGCGCAAGGGCTTCCGTTTTCCGAGGGGTTGCTGTTGGCGCTGGTGCGGGCGGGAATGAGCCGCCGCGAGGCGCACACGCGGGTCCGCCGCTTGGCTATGCGAGCAGTAGCTCGGGGCAGTGAACTGGCCGAGCTTGCGGGCGAAGATCCGGAGATATCGAGCAAGCTGTCCGCCGAGGAGCGGGCGCGGGTGTTTCGCTTGTCGGAGCTTCTGGGCAAACTGGACACCAGTTTCAAGCGCACCGGGATGGCCGAGTGAATGCGGAGGGGCGGGGTTGTTCCCGAGGAGTATGCCTTTCCGTGGGCCGTTGGTATAATGCCGGGGAGGTAACGATGACTGAGCGACCACGAGCCCGACGCCATATCGCCCCCTCCTAGGGGGCACTCTGGCAGTACGCAGGGGGTTGTACCGACGGCGATGGGTTCGTGTTGTTTTTCTTCGGCATCTATTTCAAGGAGGAGCCGGTGAGCTTTCATAGTGTACGGGAGGATCCCGGGCAGCGGGAGGCGGAGATACTGTCTTTCTGGGAAGAGAACGGTATCTTCCAGCAGACGCTTGACCTTACGCGGAGCGGTCCGCGGTTCGTGTTCTTCGAAGGTCCCCCTACGGCGAACGGTCGTCCGCACTTCGGGCACCTGATGCCGCGTGTCTACAAGGATCTGTACCCTCGTTACAAGACGATGCGCGGCTACCATGTCGGACGCAAGGCGGGTTGGGACTGTCATGGGCTTCCGGTGGAGCTGGAGGTGGAGCGACACCTGGGGCTGGCCAGCAAGCAGGACATCGAGGCTTACGGGATCGAGCGGTTTATTGAGGCATGCAAGGCTTCCGTACAGGGCTATATCCGCCAGTGGGAGGCGATGCTGGTCAGATTGGGTTTTTGGATCGATACCGACCACCCCTACATGACCTATACCGACGATTACATAGAAACCCTGTGGTGGGAGCTGAAGACCATCCACGAAGCAGGGCGACTGTATCAGGGGCACAAGATCCTCCCGTACTGCCCACGGTGCGGCACGGGGCTTTCCTCGCATGAGGTTGCCCAAGGGTACGCAGAAGTGGAGGATCCTTCGGTGTTTGTCCGCTTGCGGCTGGAACAACAAGAAGATCTGGCGGAGATGGCGGAGTCCGGGGAGCCATCAACTGAACATGTTTCGCTGTTGGTATGGACCACCACCCCGTGGACGCTGCCGGCCAACGTGGCGGCGGCGGTGGACCCTGAGGCCGACTATGCGGTTGTGGAGCACGAGGGAGAGTACCTGATCCTGGGAACGCTGCGTGTAGAAGAGGTGTTGGGCGGCGGGGCCCGTGTGATGAAGGAGCTCTCCGGAAAGGACCTGGTGGGGAGAGCTTATGAACCGCTGTACCGGCTCTCCGAGGATCCTGCGGCGTATAGGGTGGTCGGGGCCAATTTTGTGTCCATGGACGAGGGAACGGGGGTGGTGCATATAGCACCGGCGTTTGGTGAGGAGGACCACCGCCTGGGACAGGCGGAGCGGCTCCCGATGGTCCAGCCGGTGGACCGAACGGGCAGGTTCACCGAGGACCTGCCGCTGGTGCAAGGAGAGTTTGTCAAGGACGCCGATGCCCGTCTGGTGGACGACCTGGCCGAGAGGGGGCTATTGCTGCGCTCGGAGTCCTATCGTCATGATTACCCGTTTTGCTGGCGCTGTGACACGCCACTTCTTTACTACGCTTTGGACTCGTGGTTTGTGGCGACCACGCAGGTCAAAGACGAGCTGTTAGAGGCCAACGCTCAGGTGAACTGGTATCCGGAGCACGTGGGACGTGGTCGGTTGGGAGATTTCCTCTCCTCGCTGCGGGATTGGGCACTGTCGCGGGACCGGTTCTGGGGAACCCCGCTTCCCGTGTGGATATGCGAGCGTTGTGAAGTCCACACGGTGGTCGGCTCACGGGAGGAACTCGTTCAAAGAGCAGAGGATCAGGAACTGGCCGCATCTGTGGAACTCCACCGCCCCTATGTCGATCGGGTTGTGTTGCGTTGTGAGACGTGCGACGGACGCATGCATCGGGTTCCCTATGTGCTCGATACGTGGTTCGACTCGGGCAGCATGCACACGGCGCAGTGGCACTACCCATTCAAGAACCATGATCGATTCAACGATGCATTCCCGGCGGACTTCATATGCGAGGCGTTGGATCAAACTCGGGGCTGGTTCTACACGTTGCTTGCAACCAGCGTCCTGCTCTATGGGCGAGGGTGCTATCGCAACGTGTTGGTCACCGGAATGGGGTTGGATCCCGAGGGGCACAAGATGAGCAAGTCTCGGGGCAACGTGCTCGATGCCCTTCCGCTTGCGGACAAACATGGGGCTGATGCGATCAGATGGTACTTGGCCGCCGAGTCGGCCCCGTGGTCGGAGCGCCGCCTATCCGAGGACGGGGTGAAAGGGGCGCGGTTCCGCTTTCTGGAAACAGTGCGGCATTGCCACGACTTCTTCTCTCTCTATGCGGGGATCGACGGTTTCACCCCCTCGGGGGAGCCTCCGAACGAGCGACCGGCATTGGACAGGTGGCTACTGTCCCGGACCGCAGCGACAGCGGTGGAGGCAAGCCGGGCTCTTGACGACTTCAGAGTCGTGGAGGCCTGCCGCACCTTGGAGCGCTACGTGGATGACCTCTCCAACTGGTACATCCGATTGGCCCGGCCACGGTTTTGGGGTGAAGGTATAGGCGAGGACAAGCGCAGCGCTTACGAGAGCCTATATGGGGCGATGAAAGCGCTGAGCCAGATGCTGGCGCCGACGACGCCGTTCCTGGCGGAGGCCATGTGGCAGTCCCTGAGGAGGCCGCAAGACCCTCTGTCCGTCCACCTGGCTCCGTGGCCCGCGTTTGAGCAGCGCGACGCAGCGTTGGAGGAAGAGATGAACAGGGCACGGGAAATCGTTTCGTTGGGCTTGGCGGCTCGTAACGCCAGTCAGATCAAGGTGCGACAGCCGTTGCGGGCGCTGTACGTATCCGGTGAGGGTACGCTCTCGCCTGAACTGTGGGAGCTGGTGTGTCAGGAACTGAACGTGAAGGAGGCCAAGCCGGCGGCCAGGCTGGGAGATTTCCGTGTGCCCGAGGTGAAGCCGGACTTCAAGCATCTTGGGCCGCGGCTGGGTCCGCAGGCCAAGCCGGCGGCGGAGGCGCTCAGCAACGCGGATGCGGGCGAAGTGGTGAACGCGCTTGAGAGGTCCGGCAGATGGGTAGTGGAGCTGGACAGCCAGCGTATGGAACTGCTTCCCGAGGATGTGAAGGTGACGTGGACCGCGCGAGAGGGTTTCGTCGTGGTGGAGGAGGACGACTGCGGTGTGGCGCTGGATGTGCGCATCGATGACGAGTTGCGGGTGGAAGGAGAGCTTAGGGAGCTCGTTCACCGGCTGCAGGTGACACGCAAGGAGGCCGGTTTCCACGTGACCGACAGGATCGAACTGGCGCATCAAGGAGACTGGAGTTCCCTTGTCAGGGACCATCAGGAACGTGTGGCGCAAGAGGTGCTGGCGGTACGGGTGTGGGAGGGGGCGATGGACGGTTCGGAGTACGAGACGGAGCTGGCGTTGGGTGACCGCCGCGGGCGCGTGGCCTTGCGACGCGTGGACGGCTGACCGATGACAGCTGCAGCGGTCATCGGAGCGCAGTGGGGGGATGAAGCCAAGGGCAAGATCACCCATTTTCTGGCCCGCAAGGCCGACTGCACTGTCCGGTTCAATGGAGGGCCCAATGCCGGCCATACGGTCAAGGACCGCTATGGAACCGCCAAGCTGCATCACATTCCTGTGGGAGCACTGCATGAGGACTGTGCGGGCATACTCGCCCACGGGATGGCGATCGACCCTTGGATTCTGCAGGACGAGTTGGCTGCTTTGGAGTCCCAGGGCAGACCGATGCCTAAGCTGGGTCTGTCCGAACGCGCTCATCTCATTCTTCCCCACCACAGGCTGCGCGAACAGGTGCAGGGCAGCGCTCAACGCATCGGCACGACGTGCCGAGGCATCGGTCCCTGCTACGAAGACCGCGCGGGGCGGAGAGGCCTTCGATTGGGCGATCTGACCGAGGAGGAAGCGGTTCGCGCAGTGCTGCAGGCGGGCTTGGCCGAACTGGAAGCTGCGGGATGCGACGGTCCATACGACATTGAGAAGGCGCTGAACGAGCTGCGGCAGTTTCACGAGCGTGCCCGCGGACGCATCGGGGATATGCGCGCGGAAGTGGAAGCTGCATTGGTCGGCGGGAACCGGGTGATCTTCGAAGGCGCGCAGGGAACGCTGTTGGATCTGGACTGGGGGACCTATCCCTATGTCACCTCCTCCAGCACGACGGTGCATGGCGTGGGCTGGGGGACGGGGATCAGGATGGAACGGCTCACCGAGGTGATCGGTGTGGTCAAGGCGTACACCACGCGCGTGGGAGAGGGTCCCTTCCCCACGGAGGATTGCGGTGCTGCGGGTGAGCAGCTACGGAAACAGGGCGACGAGTACGGCACGACGACCGGACGGCCGCGGCGCTGCGGGTGGTTGGATCTGGTGGCGCTCAGATATGCGTGCAAGGTGAACGGTTTCACCGGGTTGGCCCTTACGAAGCTCGATGTATTGACCGGTTTTGCGGACGTGAAGCTGTGCGTGGCCTACCGAAAAGGAGCCGGTTCTGGAGAAGTGTTCCCGACCGGCTGCACCGAGTTGTCGTCTGTGGAGCCGGTGTATGAGGCCCTTCCCGGCTGGAGCGAGGACATCAAGAGCGCTCGGGCCCAAGATGCGTTGCCGCGAGCTGCACGGCGGTTGCTCTCTTTCGTGGAGGACTATGTTGGGGTCCCTGTAACCCTCGTGGGCGTCGGGCCGGCCGAAGAGGAGATCGTGGTGATGAAATGAAGGGCCACGGCCTTGAGGGAGAAAGAGTGGGTCCTATAATGCGTGTCGGTGAGGAGGAGACGATGAACAAGACATATATGGCAAAGAAGGAGGATGCGGGCACGACCTTCGAGCGCAAGTGGTACGTGGTCGACGCCGCGGACCAACCGCTGGGGAGGCTGGCGTCCAAGCTCGCCGTTGTGCTGCAGGGCAAACACAAGCCTTGTTACACTCCGCACTTCGATGTGGGCGACTACATAGTGGTCATCAACGCCGAGAGGGTGAAGCTTACGGGGAAGAAGTGGCAGCAGAAGATGTACTACCGGCACTCGGGGTACATTGGGCACCTCAGAGAGATTCCTTACGAAGTTGTGCGTGGTCGCCATCCTGCCCTTCCCATACGACTGGCGGTGCGACGGATGCTTCCCAAGAACAAACTTGGTCGACGGATGCTGCGTAAGCTGAAGGTGTATGCCGGCCCCGAGCATCCGCATCAGGCACAAACACCGGAGGTATTGGAACTCTAGAGGGCCGCCGGGCCGCGCCGAAGGTGACGTGCGTCACCTTCGGGCATGACAAATTGTGGTCGAAGGGGGACCCGCGCTTCCTTACTCCTTGCTCCCTCACGAAGGTACCCTGCTCCGAGCCTAGAGCGAACGCCATATGCGTCCGGCCTGTAGGGTGTGAAGTGCACCACGGGCCTGAATAGCAGAAGGTGGTACGCTGGTGATGAGGAGAGCAAGGAGGTAAGCATGGTGAGGAAGATCAGCCTGTGGGCTGTGGTCGTCCTGGTTTTTGCCTTGCCGCTTGCAGCGGGGGGCTACTACACGATGAGCCAGGCCGATGTGGAAGAGGACTTCCGTCCCTTGAGAGGGAATGTGTCCGCCAGCCAATTCTACGATTACGACGAGGGAGCGCGTCGTAGCCAGAACCCTCTGGTGGAACGGGGAGAGAGCTTGCTGTTTGTGTACGAGGGCCCCGACGGTCGGCTCCATTTGTTTATCATCCACGGACCAAGCGATCCCCGTGTGGATGCCGAGTTCCGCATCGTGGACGTTCCCGGCCAGGCCGATTGGATTGTGGAAGATGACCCGGCCGATGTGTGGCCGAACAACGTCTACGATCTCGAGGGTGAGCGCGCCGAGTGGTCATGGGGCGGCTTCTGGATGCGGAACCGCACAGCAGGTGGAGTTCTGGGTCCGTTGGGCGAGCAGTTCGACCTGCGGGTTACGCCCGAGCTGTTCCCGGAGGAACACCGGCTGTACTTTCTGTCCGGTGACGTCGCGAACCCCGAGCGCATTCAACTCAACCGACGGGATACGATCAGCATAACAGGGTTCCCGTGGGTACAGCCTACAGCGAGGCTGGAGGTTAGCCCGGTTGAGCCGCGCGTGCGCGACGAAGTGACATTCGACGCAAGGGGAAGCGAACTCGACCCTGACCTTGAGTGGGCGGAGTTCCGCTGGGACTTCGGCGACGGAACAGTGGACACCACGACAGATCCCGAGGTGCGGCACACGTACACCGAGGCCGGCACGTATGAGGTCACGTTGACGGCGGTGGACAGCGCGGGCGGCGAGAGCACAACATCGTTTGTGGTTGAAGTTGCAGACGTATCCGCGACCGTGGAGCGCTTCATCTCCACCACCCAGGCGCTGCCTGGTTCCACTTTCAGGGTCCATGTTCGCATACGTGCTCAGCGGGATCTGGTCGGTGCGGGCCTTCAGGAGACGTTGCCTACCGGCTGGACGATAACCCCGGTGGATTCCGCCGGAGCGGTGTTCCGTAGGCCGAACGCCCAGTGGGTGTTCCTGGAGCAGATCCGCGCGGGTACCGAGCGGGTGATCGTATACGACGTCACTGTTCCCAAGGCTGAGGAGCTCAAGTTCGCGCGCCTGCCTTACTCGATCGAGATCGACGGACACTTCCAGGCAAAGAGCCCCGAGTTCGAGATCCCCATCGAAGGCGAGTACAAGGTGGAGGTCACAGACTGTCTCTCCGTGCTCACCGCGATCGCGCACCTTGTGGTGGGTCGCGATAACGAAGGGGACAAGGTGGATCTCCGGTTGTCGGAGGAGATCACCAAGGAGCAGCTCGACCGGGCGGCTGAACTGTGGCGGAAGGATGATCCGGTCCCGGAAACTTGTGGAGAGCGCATCAGCCTGTCCAAGCTGAAGGAGATCGCCGCACACCATGAATCGTGTGTACCGGTCGATCAGGCGCTTCCGGAGATGCCCCAGCCGGACCTCAGGGCCCAGCGGTCCATACGGACACCGATCCCGTGTCAAGGGGTGGTGCTGGGGTTCTTTGACGAAAAGGACGAGCCCATTGGCAACTGGTTCACGGTCAAGGTGGAGATCACTTCCGACGTGGACGTTCGCGGAGTGGGCTTGGACGAGGATATCCCTTCCGGGTGGAGGGTGACCCCGCTGGACAACGCCGGGTTCCTGTACAAGCCGACGGCGAATCAATGGGTGTACCTGGGTACCTTGAAGGCAGGTCAGACCAAACAGGTCATCTACCAAGTGGAAGTTCCCGTCGACCACGATCTGGACTACTCGAGCAAGGTTCCCAAGGACAGGGTTGTCCACTACCTTTCCGGGCGGGCTGACTCCGGCTGGCCGTGCCTCGAGGTGCCCGTGCGCGGCGAGGATCGCGTGGAGCTGGGGGAGTGTCTGGACGTGATCGTGGCCATATCCCGATGGGATGTGAAGGAGGAGGAGATCGACCTCCTGCTGTCGGACAAGATCACGTTCCAGCAGGTCCAGCGCGCGGTGGCCTTCTGGCTCGAAGGAGAGGAAGTGCCTCGCACGTGTTACCCGCATGTGGTGGAGTACGAAACCCTGAAGGAGATCGTCGCGCGATGGCTCACGGAAACGCCGATCTGCGTCGATCTACCGGTTGCCCCGCCCGAGGTGTGCGGGGACAGATGAACCTATAAGGCTGATCTTCCTTAAGTGTTAGGGCGGGAGCCGGGGCCACAGGACCGGCTCTCGCCGTGCCATAAGGGCAAGGGGGGATAACGATGAGGATGGCTGGACTGATTACGGTCATTCTGTTGGTAGCAGGGACTGTCGGCGTCGGGATGTCGATCACGGCTTCCGAACCCTATCCGGACCCCGATAGCGAGGTGACGTTCCGCGTGGAAGGGGCGCCGGAGGGAACCGAATTCCGCTGGACAAAGGGCGAGGACGGCGAGACGGTCTACACCGACGGAGCGTTCCGCTGGTCCGTACCCGAGGGTTATCACGTGTTGAAGGTGGAGGCTATACGCGACGGTACGGCCGTGGACACGGCTGTCTACGGCGTGCTGGCCGACGCCAGGCTGGGGGCGATACGCACGGTGGACAGGAGAAGGTCTGACCGTGCGGTAGTCCGGATCACGGTGAAGGTAAAGGAGACGATCACCGGGGGGTTAACCTTGGAGGAATGGATTCCCGAAGGGTGGCGGCCCTACCTAGGCGATGCCGTAGGCGACGGGACACTCACACCGGAAGAGGTGGACGGGAAACTGGTCACCGGTTGGTGGATGACACCGTTGGATCCTGGGTTTGACGGTTATCTAGAATACGCGCTCTGGTCGGACCAAGACCCCAAAGACAAACCGCTCTCGGGCCTGTTGGTTGCGTATATCAACGGGGAACGGGTTGAACTGCATGTAGGGGGAGAGTTGACGGTTCGCTGAGCAGCGCTTCAGGTCGACGTGTCGAGGTGTGCGGGGGCTTGCGCGGCCCCCGTTCTTCTATATGTGTTATGAATGCAAGTGGCGACGGGCGAGGATAAGATACCGTCAGGAGGAGATCGGATGGACAATAGACTGGGCACGGAGAAGCTGCGGCGGCTGTCGGACCCCGATTCGATGGATTTCGCCAGCACGGAACAGCTTTCCCCACTGGAGGGCATTGTAGGGCAAGACCGGGCCTTGGAAGCCTTGCAGGTGGGACTGAATATCAAAGATGAGCGCGGCCGGTACAATATATACGTTTCCGGGGCCACCGGCTTGGGGAAGACCTCCGCCGTATCGTATTTCCTGCACAAGGCCTCCCGCGAGCAGGAAACTCCCCCCGACATCTGCTACGTGCACAACTTCGCGGTTCCCCAGGAGCCGCGTTATTTACTCGTTCCCGCGGGCAAAGGCAAGGAACTGCGTCAGGATATGGAACGCTGTGTGGACTTCTTGCGGCGGGAACTTCCCAGGGTGCTGGAGTCCGACGAGTTCAAGGCTCAGGCCAAGCAGGAACGCGAACGGTATGCCTCGGAGAGAGATCAACTGTTCCAGAATCTGGACAGCAAGGCAAGGGAACTGGGATTCACGGTCCAGCGAACCCCTGTGGGGATGAACACCGTTCCCCTTAAGCCGGATGGGGAACCCTACTCGCAAGAAGAGTACTCCGAATTGTCGGAGGAGGAGAAGTCGGACATCCTGCACCGACAGGAGGAGCTGCAAGAGGTCATACAGGAAACGCTCAGCCGTCTAGGCCAGCTGGAGGAGGAATGGCAGGAATCAAGACGTAAGCTGACCAAACGGGCAGCACAGTTCTTGATGGAGCCACGATTCTGCCAGTTGGCAAACAAGTACGCCGACCTGGAACGCGTGCAAGAGTATTTCCGCCAGGTGCAAGACGATATCCTGGAGCACGTTGAGGAATTCAGATCAACCAACAGGCAGGGGGGCAGCGCTGTACCGGTCCAACAAGCACAGGCTGCGCAGATGCACATGCAGATGCAGTCGCAGGACAGATTCCAGCGCTATTCGGTTAACGTGCTTGTGGACAGGGACGGAGAGGAAGGCGCACCGGTGGTGGTGGAGGAAAACGCAACCTACACCAACCTGGTGGGCACGGTGGAGAGACGAGTACAGTACGGTGTTGTTACCACCGATTTCGGCCAGATCCGACCGGGGTCGTTGCACCGCGCCAACGGAGGTTATCTGGTGGTGTCGGCTCCGAACCTACTGCGCTCTTGGATGAGTTGGGACGCCCTCAAGACAGCGCTGCGTACAGGAAAAGTGCGGATAGAGGATCCGGCTCAGATGCTGGGGATCTCTTCGACCGAGGGACTTCGTCCGGAACCTGTCCCACTGGACATAAAGGTGATCATCATCGGCTCTCCGTGGCTTTATCACCTGCTCTACCACTACGATGAGGACTTGCAGAAGCATTTCACCATCAGAGCCGATTTCGATACGGAAATGGAGTGGACGCAGGAAGCCGAAGGCACAGTGGCCCGGTTCGTGCGCTCGCGGGAGCTGGAGGATCAAGGGGTGCTGCCCTTCTCCCCGACCGGCGTTGCGCGGCTGGTGGAACACGCCGGCGAGCTGGCAGGAGATCAGCGAAAACTGTCCACGCGTTTCTCCCAACTGGCGGCGTTGGTGCGGGAGTCAAGTTTCTGGGCTGCCCAGGCTGGAGCCGAGGTCGTGGAGGCTGAGCACGTGCGCCAGGCCGTGGAGAAACGGAGAACCCGTCATGGGCTTATAGCGGAGAAGATCCGCGAGATGATCACCCGTGGCCGTTTGGTTGTGGATGTGGCCGGGGAGCAAGCCGGACAGGTCAACGGGCTGGCCGTAGTCGACATGGGTGATTTCGCTTTTGGTCGTCCCGCTCGGATTACGGCCAGTGTGCACGCTGGCAAGGACGGGGTTGTGGATATTGAGCGTGAGGCCAAGCTCGGCGGCCGTGTGCATACCAAGGGGGTGATGATCCTCAAGGGCTATCTGGGAGCACGGTTCGGAACGACGCGCCCCGTGTCTCTGTCGGCCAGTCTGGCATTCGAGCAGTCGTATTCCCAAGTGGACGGCGATTCGGCTTCGGCGGCGGAGCTCTATGCGTTGCTGTCGGCGCTGGCCGGGGTTCCCTTGCGACAGGGCATCGCTGTTACCGGGTCCATTGACCAGATGGGTAGGCTGCAGGCAATCGGCGGGGTCAACGAGAAGATTTTGGGACATTACCTGGTGTGCCAGGAACTGGGCTTTGACAGTGAACAGGGGGTTGTGATTCCCCGGAGCAATGTGGACACGCTCATGCTGCCCGAACAGGTGGTCAATGATGTCCAGGAAGGCCGGTTCCACGTGTGGGCGTGTGATACCGCCGAGGAAGGGTTGGAGATACTGTCCGGTATGAGCTGCGGCGAGCCTGACGAACAGGGGATGTACCCGGAAGACACGCTGTTTGGGAGGGCCCAGAGAAGACTTGAGGCCATCGGCCAGGCACTGCGCGAAAGCGGGCAGTCCGCAGACAAGGAGGCGTAGCCCCAGCACAGGGATTAGCCCGAGCTTGAGCGGCTATTGGTCCCGGCGTCGGAGATGGTTGAATCGTTCGAGGAAGCGGTGTAGTTCCTGCTGATCGAAGTCCTGTGTGTCCAGCCGCAGTCCCCTGCGCCCTGCGGGCCGCAAGTGTAATGTGTTTCCCTCCGTGGCGAGGTGAATCGTCTGCAGGTCGTGCTCATACCCAATACCCGCATGCTCCAGCGCTCGATCGATCCATCGAGGCAGGTGTTTTTCCAGGCGTCTAAGGAGAAAGCCGGACAGCCCCCGTTGTTCCGCCCGCTCTTGCAGCAGGTCCTGCGCTTCTTGGATCTTGGCTTGGGTATCCTTGGAGAGTTCCACAACCACCTTGTTCGGGGTGAGGATCATGACCAGGCTGCTGTCCTGGCCTCCCAGCCTGGCTACCTCATCGCGCCAGGCCGCCTCGAACGCAGGCTGTGGAGGAAGGCCCTTCAACTCCAACTCCTCCAGCGCCAGAAAGCGGACCGTACTTGAGCGGTCGTAGCGCTTGCGAATCTCGGGGCAGACCACTATCTGTCCGCCGCGGGCCTGGTCGGCAAGCCGCTTGGCGAGATTCACCGAGTGGCCGAACAAGTCGCCGCCCTCCCGAATGGGGCGGCCCCAGGCAATGCCCACTCCAGCCGCGATGTCGGACTGGGGGTGCTCGCTATTGTAGGCGCTGATACTCCGGTGCAGGTCTACCGCACAATCCACCGCGTCCGAAGCACCGGTGAACGCAGCCATGACCCCGTCCCCATAAGTCTTGACCAGACGCCCCCTATGATGTTCGGCCTGGGCATCTACGAGCTGCGCAAACGCCTGGGCGACGGCGTACGCTTGTGCGTCACCAACTGAGGCCGTATAGGAGGTGAAATCCCGGATATCCCCAAACAGGACGGCTGCTTCCCCCTGCTCAGGCGCCATTGGACCCGCTCCGGAGGCTATTCGCTCAACTGCATGCTCGTCTGTCGAAGGCGGCGTGCCAGCTCGGATATTATCCCCATAGCTATCTCAGGGTACGTGGTGGTCAACCCTTTGATGTCCCAACTGGTCAAGGCAAGGCAGGTGGTGTCGCTCATGGCGTACACATCGGCCGATCTCGGCTGACCGTCCAACACGGACATCTCGCCGAAGAATTGTCCCGATCCAAGCTTTGCCAGCACCTGGTCTCCGCGGCGCACCTCTACCTGCCCTTCCAGGATGAGGTAGAAACCAACATTGCTCTGCTCCCCTTCTCGTACGATGGGTTTGCCTGCCGGGAACTTGAGTTCTCTGGCCGACCGGGTGATAGCCTGTAGATGCTTGTCCCCGAGTTGCGAGAACAGCGGTACCTGTTTAAGCAGTGCGATGCTTTCCTTTGCCATCCTGTACGCCCCCTTGTGGATGATACGCAAGCATATAGAACCGAGGCATCGTGGTCAACTCGCCTCCGCTCATGGTTGGAAGAGCTCGCCGGATGTCCTCACATGCTCGACCTCTGAGAACTGAAGCGCTGTCTGTTCTATCTGTGCCCACATAATCGTTGTGCGGCATGCACCGCCTGTTGTCCTATGCTCGGGATCAGAGATGTCAAGCTCCAGGGTCCCCGCGGACAACCGTGCCTCCATCAGCCGCACACCGGGCAATGGAAACTCCGTGCTGAATCCTTCATCTTGCTCCGCTTGGGTAAGCTCTCCCCGGAATAGGAGTTCCAGCGTGTCTCGTATAAGGGTAGCGGTCGCGGGCAATTGCCGTCGAACGGGCAGTACCGCATCCGGGCTGCAGGCCACGTGCCCATGAAGGGCGATGTCCGCCTCAGCATTGTAGACATAGAGGTCCACGATCACCTGGTCTTCCACCTGCTCTTCAGCTGGGAGGACCCGGGGCCCGCGCAGCCCTAGTGCGACGAGCAAAGCGGAGGAAACCACAGCGGCCAGCACCACCAATGCGGGTTTCAGTTGCACCTTGCGCTCCCTTCTTTGTCCCCGCCGGGCGCCGGTGATCGCATGGCGGTGTGTGCAACGTCCGTTCCGCCGGCACAGGGGCGGAGAGTCACGTAAGCGCCCTCTCCGCCCCGGTCGACGTTGCTACATGAAGAACGGCGTCATCGGGAAGAGCGATGCGAACAGCAGCGCGATCACGGACATCAGCTTGATCAAGATGTCCAAGCTCGGCCCCACCGTGTCCTTTAGCGGATCGCCTACGGTGTCTGCCGTAACTCCGGCTGCATGGGCGTCGGAGTTCTTCCCACCAAAGTGTCCCTCTTCCACGTATTTCTTGGCGTTGTCCATCGCCCCGCCTGCGTTGGCGCAGTAGATGGCCAGGACCACCGCCGAGATCAGCGCGCCGACGAGGAGACCGGCAAGCGCCAGTCGCCCGAAGATCAGACCGACAAACAGCGGGGTTCCCAGAGCCAACGCCGAGGGCAACACCATCTTCCGCGTAGCTCCTGAGGCGGTGATGGTGATACAGCGCCGGTAGTCCGGAGGGGTCTTGCCCTCCAAGATATCCGGATTCTCGCGGATCTGTCGCCGGATCTCCTGCACCATAAGATCGCCCGTGCGGGACACCGATCGGATCAAAAGAGAGGAGAACACGTAGGTGACCATACCCCCCACGATCATTCCCGCCAGCACCAGCCCGCCCACACGCTCATCGATGAGTGGAATGTCGGGTACTTGCACGTCCACTGCTGCGCCCACTCCTGACCACAGGTACGCAGCGATCAACGCCAGCGCGGCGAACGCCGCGGAGCCGATGGCAAATCCTTTGCCGATTGCGGCGGTTGTGTTCCCGATGGCATCCAGGGCGTCGGTGCGCTCGCGGACAGAGGGATCGAGCTCGCTCATGGTGGCGATTCCCGAGGCGTTGTCGGCGATCGGTCCATAGGAGTCCACCGAAACGGTCATCCCCACGAACGACAGCATGCCCAACGCGCCGAATGCGGTACCTAGGAGTCCGCCGATCTGATAGGTGATGACCATGGCCGCGGCGATGATGAGGCACGGCCATAGCGCCGACAGCATGCCCACCGACATGCCTTCGGTCACGCCGACCGCAGCACCCGACTGGTACGACTTGGCCAACTCCTGGGTGGGCTTATAGCTGGAAGATGTGAAGTACTCGGACACGAAGCCGATTCCGATGCCGCTGGCTACACCGAGGAGCATGCACCAGAAGGGCACGAAGTTCGATGGTGCCAGCCACGTGGTCAGCGCCGCCAGTCCAACGGTGAGCACGGCCGCGATGCGGGTGCCGTTCATCAGAACAGGCTGCATGTTCTCTTTTGCCCGAGAGTAGCGAATGTAGGCGAACGCAGTAAGTGTGGACAGAATACCGCCTGACACGAACAACAGGGGCATCAAGATCAGCCACCAGTAGCTTTCCCTTAGCTCGAAGCCCTCGCCGTACATGGCCAGCAATTGCGCGATGTCCGGGTTATCGCGGCCCACATGCATGTACATCCCGATGATGGCCACGGAGATGATGGAAGCAATGAACGATTCCAGCAGGTCAGCTCCCAGTCCGCCCACGTCACCCACGTTGTCCCCGACGTTATCGGCAATTGTCGCCGGGTTCCGAGGGTCGTCCTCGGGTAGATGAAGTTCCACCTTCCCCACCATGTCCGCCGCCATATCGGCGGCCTTCGTGTAGATACCGCCACCGACACGGTCGAACAGCGCGACCAGCGATGCGCCGGCTGAGTACGCCGACACGATGATCGCGGCCTTGATGAAGTTCACATCGGCGCCGGGGATGCCAAGAATAGTCCGGGTCTCGATTGCGAGGGTGTCCGGAGCGAAGTCACCGCGGAATAGCCAGATAACAAGGGCCAATCCGCCCAACGCCAGTCCGGCTACACCCATCCCCATGGCCGTCCCCCCGGAGAACGCCACGTTGAGCGCTTTCTTGAACGAAGAACGGGCAGCCTCGGTCGTCCTGCCGTTGGCCAAGGTGGCCGCGTTCATCCCGACAAACCCGGCGGCCATGGACAAGATAGATCCGATCCAGAACGCCACCATCACTTCCCAGTAGAACAGGATCCCGAGCACACCGCCCACGATCAGCATGGAGATGGCCATCACGCGGGCTTCCTCCAGCATGAACGCGTACGCCCCGTCCCGGATGTAATGCTGAATCTCCTTCATCCGTTCTGTCCCTTGGGAGTGGCGCACGACCGACCAGGTGGAGTATGCCGCCCATAGCACGGCGGCCACAGCCACCAGCCCAGCAACGCTTACGAACACACCCATAATCTCCTCCTTCCCGTAGATCAAAAACCGGCCGTACTTTACCCATCCCTAGCCTGAGCCTCAAGCAATATCAGAACTGGTCGCAATCTCCTCTCTTTAAACCGCCGGCACAGGGCCGACCGATGGACAGTTGTCTTGTTATATGGCGACAAACCGGCACTACAGGATGCCCAGAGGGCCGTGTGGCTCAACGTGACACAGGCTACCTTGGGGCGTCCGAACGCCGGAAAAGGAGGGGTTCAGGTGATGAGGCGAACATTAGGTTGGTTGTTGGTGGGGGTGATCCTGATAGGGGGTGGCGCCCTGTCCGGCTACGGTTCGGGCGTGCAGCTGCCTCCGGCGGAAGAGGAGATCGCCCAGATGGAGAAGGCTTTTGGCTGTGTGACAGCCTTTTTCGCGGAGCTGATCACCGAAATGAAGGATGCCGTGGCCGCGCTCAATGCTGTCGACCAAGACTTGAAGCAACGCTACAACGAACTGGCAACGAAGTTGCGCTACGTGGAGAGGGAGCTTTCCTCTCTGGCCGATGTATACGCCAAGGTACCGGGGCTGCAGGATAAGGTCAACGACCTGGACAGCCGCTTGAGCGATCTGAGGAGCACCGTGACCGAACTGCGGCGCACGGTTGACCGGCAGATCGAGCGGCTTGACAAGCGTGTGGACGGCGTTGAGTACGACATCTCCGAGCTGAAGGTAGGTCTCAGCGACGGAATCGAGAAGCTGGATGCGGAACTGTCCGCCGAGATCGCAGCAGTCGAAGACGAAATCGCCAAAGTTGTCACCCAGTTGTACTCGCTGAAGGAGGACTTCTCCCAGTTGTCCAAACAGGTTGCGGATCACGAGAAGAGGATCACGAAGCTGGAGGACATGGACCTGGGGTCGCTGCACCGACGGGTGCTGGGGCTGGAACAGTCGGCCCAAGCGTTGCAGATCAAGATCGACAACAACCGCAAGAAGATCGAAGGCGTGGAAGCCACCCTTGGCGGATTCAGCGACAAACTGTCGGATCACGACGCAGCCATCGGAGAACTTGAGGGAAGGATGGCGACACAGGAGGCCCGCGTGGACGAACTGGAGGGCATGGTCGAGGATCTCGACATACCGGCTCTCCGCGATGCGCTGGGTACGGCTCAAGTGCTGGGAATCATAGGCCTGTTGCTGGGTGGAGGAGCACTGGTCTTGACACTGCTGAACTAGGCAATCGGTGGCAGGGCGCGGGAAGTCCGCGCCCTGCCTTTTGCCGCAACGCGTAGCAGATGTTATATTCGTTACACGATCCAGCGAAGGGGGGCGGATGGATAGTCTGGGACCAGCTCTTAGGAGGTATCGGCTCGAGCGCGGTCTTAGTAAACGGGCTGTGGCGGGGTTTTTGGGAGTCTCCATCCCTACGGTGATGCGCTGGGAGGCCGAGGAGGCCACCCCCAACGACTACAATCGACACAAAGTGGAGTCGTTGCTGGGCGCGGGCGCCGGGCGGGAAGAGCCCTACAGGCCGCGCCGGCGGGTGGTCATGCTGGAACTGTTCGACTCTCTCGTATGAGCGGGAGCATCAAGCGGCTGAGCGTAAGCGGGTTTAAGTCCTTCCGTCGCCGGACGGTGGTGCCTTTCCACCCCGGGTTTACCGCCATCATCGGTGAGAACGGAACGGGAAAGAGCAACATCTTTGATGCGCTGACGTTCGTCATGGGACGGCGCTCACGCTCGCTGCGGGCGGAAAGGCTGGAACAGCTACTGCATGCGCCGCCGTCCGGGGACCCGATGGGTGAGGCCAATGTGGAGGTCACCTTCAACACCGAAGGGGCCGAGTTGGAAGACTTCATCCCCGAGGCCGGGCCGGAGCTGGTGTTGGGGCGTCGGATTGCGCGGAGCGGTTCCACGTATCGTCTTCAGGGGAAGGCGACCTCGGCCCGTTCTGTGGACAATGTGTTGGGTGCACTGAGCATAGAACCAGATGGACACCACATTGTAGAGCAGGGCATGGTTGTCGACGTGTTGGAGCGCTCGCCCAAGCGGAGACGAGAGATCCTGGACGAAGTGGCGGGGGTTGCCGCCTATGAGGAGCGAAAGGCCAAGGCAATCGAGGAACTAGGGCAGGTGAAGGAGCGACTCAACACCAGCCGCATCATCCTCGCGGAGAGGCGCCAGCGCCTGGCGGAACTGCATCGCGAGCGCCAGACGGCTTTGGAATATCGTTCGCTATCGGAGCAGCGGGACAAGCTGGCCGCCACGCTGCGCTGGCGGCGTTGGGAAACGCTCTGTGCTTCCCGGGATAAAGCTCAGGGGCAGCGGGATCGTGCGCAACAAGAAGTGCGCGACCTTGAGGCCGAGGTTGATCGGCTGGATCGGGAGGTGGAGGCCAAGGAGCGCACCCTGTCGCATGGTTCATCCGAACCGGACGACACAGGGTTGGAGCTGGTGCGGAAGGTAGAGCGATTGCGGGGTGAGCTGTCGGCGAAGGAAGCGGAGGCCAGATCGGCCGAACGTGAGTTGTCTTCGTTGCAGGACACGCTGAAGCAGTTGACGCGATGGACAGGGGGAAAGGGACGGGTGCCGGAGGCGGTGGGAGCCCTCCGGAAGCGCGACAGGGATGGCATTCTCGGAACTGTAGGTGAATTGATCCGCCCGAAGCGCGATGTGGGAAGCGCTCTGGAAACAGCTCTTGGAGGGCACGTTCATGATGTTGTGGTGACCACGCGCGATGTGGCACTGGAATGCGTGGACTACCTCAAGCAGAACGAACTGGGTCGGGCGCGATTCCTTCCCCTGGATAAGCTATCTCCACCGAGCGTTTCCAGCCGAGCCCGCAATGCGCTTAAGCTCCCGGGTGTGCTGGGCCTTGCTGTGGAACTGGTGGACTGTCCCGCCGAGGTGAAGCCTGCGGTCGCCTATGCACTGACCGACACGGTCGTGGCTGAGTCGTTGGACTGTGTACGGGAACTGCAGGGCGTCCGGGTGGTCACGTTGGGCGGCGACTTGCTGGAACGAGGGGGAGCGATCGTGGGTGGGGCCGCTCGAGGAAAGCAGCGCAGTCCAGACCTTGGCGAGTACAAGACACGCATAGAGAGGATGCAGGCCGAGCTCCAGCGTGCGCGCTCGGAGATACAGCGCATTTCCGGCGAGCTGACCGGTGCCGAGACGGAACTACAACAGCACAGCGCGCAGGAGGCGCGCAACAAGGCATCGCGGGCCGAAGAAGAGTCCGAGCTGGGCCAGCTGCGCGAGCGGCGGAAGCAGGCCTACCTGTCGCTGGAGAAAGTTCGGGGGATGCTGTCCCGTAGGGAGCGGGAACTTGCGGAGTTGAACGGAGAGTTATCCGCCCTTGGGGAAGTCTCCCCGCCGGAGGGGGGTGCCGAGGAGGGCAGCCCCGAGGTGCTGCACAGCCGACTTCAGCAAACGGAGCGGCGTATAGCCGAACTCGGGGCGGTGAACCTCCGGGCGATCGAGGAGTACGACGCTTTCCTGGAGGAATTCCAGCAGTTCAAGCAGCGCGTGCAGACGCTGGAACGGGAAAAGCAAGAGATCGAACGGTTCATCGGTGAGGTGGAGGCGAAGAAGAAGGAACGGTTCTTCTCGGTGATGGAGGCGGTTTCCGCCGAGCTGAATAAGCTGTTCAGTCAACTGTTCGGGGGGGGAGAGGCGGAGTTGGCGTTGGCCGAGCCGGGGAATATCGACTCGGGACTGCTCATCAAGGCGCGGCCGCCGGCGAAGGAGCCCCGTCTGTTGGACGCCCTGTCCGGCGGAGAGAAGACCTTGGTGGCGATCGCGTTCGTGCTTGCGTTGGCTGCCGGCCGGCCGGCGCCGTTCTATCTTCTGGACGAGGTGGATGCGGCGCTGGATCAAGCCAATTCGGAACGGTTGGCACGACTGCTGAAGGAATTTGCGACCGACGCGCAGGTGATTGTGATCTCCCATAACGAAGAAGTTGTGCGCTATGCGGATCGCCTGTACGGGGTCACGATGCATGAGGGGGCTTCGGACGTGGTGGCGCTGGAGTTGGTGGGAAGTGAGTGAGCTTAGGCTGCTGGAGCCGCTGGAGTTGGCACGTGGAGATTGGGATACTGTGCTGCGCCGGATGGCCGAGGGGCTTGATCCCTGGGCGGTTGACTTGGTGGAGCTCGTACGGAGGTTCCGCGAACACATGGCCACCTTTGCCGCCCTGGAGCTGGAGGTCCCAGGCCGGATGGTGCTTGCCGGTTCGGTTCTGTTGAGGATGAAGTCCGACTGGGTCCGGGAGGACAACGGAAACGGACATGGCCCCACGTTGGACGAGGTCGTCGATGAGGTAAACGACGATGCCGAACTCGAGCCGGATGTCTATATAGCCCCCGAACTGCGTCTGCCTATCGTGCGCAGAAGCGCAGGGCGCTCCACTGTGCGGGAGCTCAAACGAGCGCTGCTGGCAGCGCTCGGTAACGCCCATCGCAGGAGAGAGGCCGCGGCAGTGGAGGATGACTGGGAGTATATGGGGGTGGACCTGGAGAGAGAGCCGTTCACCCAACGGGCGGTGAAGCTGCTTCGGCGGCTTGCCGGGATGGTAAACGGAGAACGCGTCGTACCCTTCCGTCGGCTGGTGGGCAAGCGTGACCGCCGGGAAGAGGTGGCGCGGTTCATGGAGCTTCTGCACCTGGACGCTCAGGGCGCGGTACGCGTCTACCAGCAAGACTTCATGGGAGAAGTGCTGATCGAGGTTTCGGAGGATGGATCAGTCGCTGATTGAGGCGGCGCTGTTTGTGGCCGACGGGCCTGTATCGCTTGCCCGGCTGTCTCAGGTGTTGGAGACGGATCCGGGAGCTGTTGGCGTCGCTCTGCATGCCCTCGCCCAGGATCTGGAGGAGGAGGGGCGTGGCATCGAACTGGTGCAGGAAGCAGGCGGCTACGTACTGCGGGTCAAGCCGGAGCTTGCCGAGAAGGTGCGTCCCCTGGCTCCGCATCAGGACATTCCCGAGCCTGTCCTGAGAACGCTGGCTGTGATCGCCTACCGAGGACCTTTACTGCAGTCGGAGCTGGTGCGTATCCGAGGGCAAAGGGCCTACGGGCACGTGCGGGAACTCATGGAGCGGGGATTTGTGGAAGCCCAGGAGGAAGGTCCCAGCAAGCGCCTCATGGTTACCGACACCTTCCTGCAGTATTTCGGGGTGACCAGTGCGGCCGAACTCCAGGAATCCGATGAGGGTTCATCCGGAGCGGATGCGGGTACCTCGGCCGACGAGCGCCTCCCGTAGTTCGACTCCCTCCAGTTCTGCCTGTTCGTCGATGACACATCCCGTGAGACGCGCGTTGCAAATCGAAGCACCTTCCAGCACGACGCACCGCTCGAGGCGGGACCGATTGACGGTGGCCTGGGGGTGGATCCATGACCGACCTCCGGTGAAATGAAGGTTGGCAGCGATGTACGCTTCCCTCCCGCCGATGTCGAACCATCCCTCGGTAAACCGATACGCGTGCATCGTCTCCCTGGCGCGCAACCACTCCAGGAAGTAGCCGGGTGCATCGCGGCCGCGCTCGGATTGGGTCAGAAAGTCAGTGAACAGGGGTAGCACCCGCCGAGGGAACAGATAACATGCAGTTGCGGCCAAGGCTGAGGCCGGGCGGTCGGGTTTCTCCTGGAAGCCGGTGATGGCATCACCCTCCACCAGCGCCACTCCATAGCGCCCGCGGGCGATCTCCGGGTCGCCGAGGTCGTACACCGCGACCAGAGGTTGACCCCGAAAGGCATCGACGAAATTCTGGACGGAAAAGCTGAACAGGTTGTCTCCTCCGATTACCAGGAGGTCATCGTGCAGGCGGTATTCCTCGATCAGATAAGCTAGGGCTCCGACTGCGCCGAGTTTTTCCTCCTCGGCGCGTGTCTCCTCCACCGCCAGCTCGATCGCACGCCCGCGGGACGCGGCCCAGCGTTCGAACTGCGGAGCGAACCGTCGGTTGATGGACAACACCGGCGCCGGCGACTTGGGAAGCTGGTCCACGATGTAATCGAGAATAGGGCGTCCTGCCACCGGGAGCAGCGGCTTTGGCCGATCGTAGGTAATCGGCCACAGGCGCTTTGCATAGCCGCCGGCGAGGATAACTGTACGCATAACCTCCCCACTCTACTCGCGGGAGGTATGCAGCCGCAAACGTCAACGGGGTTACCCGCTCAGCCTCTCGCGCAGGTGCCCGACAAGCTCAGAGGCCGGAACGCGCACTTGTTCCGTGGTATCCCGGTCACGAACGGTCACCGTGCCTTGGGACAGTGACTCCCGGTCCACCGTCACGCATAGGGGGGTGCCGCTTTCATCCTGGCGGCGATAGCGCCGCCCGATCGAGCCCTTCTCATCGTAGGCCACGTTCCAGCTTCGTTTGAGCTCGCGGTACAGCTCCTGGGCCAGCTCCGGCATACCATCCTTGCGCGTAAGGGGAAGAACGGCAGCCTTCACCGGTGCGAGCCGTGGGTGAAGACGAAGCACCACCCGTGGCTGAGGCACCCCTTTTTCGTCGGGAATGGCGTCCTCGCTGTAAGCTTCGCACAGGAAAGCCAATGCTGCGCGATCGGCTCCTGCCGAGGGCTCGACCACATGGGGAACAAGCCGCTCGCCGCTCTCCTCGTCGAAGTACGTCAAGTCCTTGCCCGAGCCGGGATGACGGGGGCGGCCGCGTTCATCCTGCTCCACGATGAGCTCGTCTCCGTCGCGCACCAGTTTGCCTTCCATGTGGCTGCGCAGGTCGAAGTCCCCACGGTGGGCGATCCCCTCGAGTTCCCCGAATTCCCCTTCGGGCAAGAAGGGAAAGGCGTATTCAACGTCAGCGGTCCCGCAGCTGTAATGGCTGAGCTCATCCGGGTCATGATCCCGCAGGCGCAGGCGGCTGCTGTCCAACCCAAGCGCGACATACCAGGCAAACCGGCGATCGCGCCAGTACTTGTACCATGAGCTCGATTCTTCGGGACGGCAGAAGAACTCGATCTCCATCTGCTCGAACTCTCGCGATCGGAACGTGTAGTTCCGGGGAGTGATCTCGTTACGAAAGCTCTTTCCTATCTGCGCAATCCCAAACGGAAGCCGCACGCGCGCAGTCGCGAGTACGTTTTTGAAGTTGACGAAGATGCCCTGCGCGGTCTCCGGTCGCAAGTAGCTCTCCGACTCGGGGTCGACCAACGCGCCCACGTATGTCTTGAACATCAGGTTGAACTCGCGCGCTTCGGTGAGCTGGCAGGCGCTGTGCTCACCCGGGGCCTTGCTGGGCTTGAGGGGGCAGTGGCAGCTATCCAACTGATCGGCGCGGAAGCGGGCCTTGCACCCCTCCGTCTTACAGTCCACTAGAAGATCGTGGAACAGATCGTAGTGTCCCGATACCTTCCACACGCGGGGGTGCATGATGATGCTTGTATCCAGTCCGACCATGGAGTAAGGGCCGGGCAACCCTTCCGGAGCAGTCGTGTCGTCGTGTCGGGTGACCATGTCTTCCCACCAAGCGTTCTTCAGGTTCCGCTTCAGCTCAACGCCCAAGGGGCCGTAGTCCCAGAACCCTCCCAGGCCGCCGTAAATCTCGCTGGATTGGAACATGAACCCGCGTCGCTTGGATAACGAGACGACCTTGTCTACCAACTCCTTGCCTTTAGCCATTTGACGTCCCCTTCTGCCACCACACAGTCGCGCGGCTCCAAAGCCTACCTAGGCCGTCCGTTGCCCACAAGGGGGTTGCACACGCGTGCCTCCTGTGGGGGGTTGACAGTGTGCCCGGAAAGGTATTCACTGGCGGGGCAGGGAGGACGATGGGCGAAAGAAAAGTCGTTTTGGTGACGGGAGCGTCGTCGGGGGTCGGAAGATCATGTGCTGTTCACCTGGCCGAGCGGGGACACGAGGTGTACGGGACCAGCCGCCGCGCGCGGGACACCGATCCGGGTCCCCCGGGATGCCGTCTGCTGGCCATGGACGTCACCGACGAGCAGTCGGTGGACGAGACGGTCAAGACGATGTTGCGTGAGTCGGGCCGGATCGATGTGGTGGTGAACAATGCAGGCATCGGGCTTGCCGGGCCGGTCGAGCAGACGTCGGTTGAAGAGGCTCTGGCGTTGCTTGACACGAACCTGCTGGGGGCGCTGAGGGTGTGCCGTCGGGTGCTGCCGGAGATGCGCCGCCAAGGCCGGGGGACCATCATCAACATATCGTCGCTTGCCGGGCGGGTAGGCGTTCCCTTTCAGGGAATGTACAGCGCCACCAAGTTCGGCTTGGAGGGATTGTCCGAGGCCCTGCGCATGGAGGTCGGACGGTGGGGGGTGCGGGTGGTGGTGATCGCCCCGGGGGATCTGCGTACGGAGTTCGTGAACAACCGGCGTTTGGCCGGGGAGTGGGAAGGCGAAGGACCGTATACGCAAGCTATGCACCGCGCTTTAGGGCGGGCGGAAGCCAGTGAACGAGGGGGGCCTGTTCCCGACAGAGTAGCACGTCTGGTTGTGCGTATCGTAGAGGGGAAGGCGAAGCGGGATTGGTACTCAGCGGGCTCGGTTGGGCAGCGGGTCGCTGTGGCCTTGCGCCCGTGCATCCCCCTGAGGATGTACCAGCGGGCCCTAATGTGGCATTATCGGGTCTAGCGAACGTGTAGGCGGCCAAGGGCCACCACGGTCATAGTTGGAAAAGGAGCCGAGCAAGTGGACCTGTTTGAGAAGTGTGATCGTCTTCTGAATGACCCCTCGTACGCTACGTCCTTGGGGATGCCGGCCAGCCCTGCCGTTGCCGAGAAGATGGGGCTGTATCCCTATTTTATCCCTCTGGAGGAAAATGAGGGAACCACGGTATGCATTCGAAACCGGCGGTTGATGAACATCGGCTCCAACAACTATCTTGGGCTGACCACCGACCCGCGGGTGCGGAAGGCCGCGGAGGATGCGGTGGAACGCTTTGGAACGAGCTGTACCGGATCGCGCTTCCTGAATGGGACATTGGCCCTCCATCGCGAGCTTGAAGCACGGCTGGCGCAGTACTTAGGCAAAGAAGACGCGCTGGTGTTCACGACCGGCTACCAGACCAACCTGGGAGTGCTCACAGCGTTGCTGGGGCGCGGCGACGTGGTGGTGTGCGACAAAGAGAATCACGCCAGCATAGTGGACGGTGCGAGGCTGTCGCTGGGCCGGATGCTGCGCTTCCGCCACAATGACCTCGGCGATCTGGAGCGCGTCCTTCGTTCCTGCCCGGAAGATGCGGGCGTGTTGGTCGCTGTGGACGGCGTGTTCAGCATGGAGGGGGACGTGGCTCCGCTGCCTGAGATTGTGGAGCTGTGCCGGAAGCACGGGGCGCGCCTCATGGTGGACGATGCACACGGTATCGGGGTTACGGGTCGAGGACGCGGCACGGCGGCGCAGTACGGGGTCGGCGAGCAGGTAGATCTGATCATGGGTACGTTCAGCAAAGCGCTTGCCTCGCTGGGAGGGTTCGTCGCCGGCGACAGGCCGGCCGTTCACTGGATCAAGCACCGGGCTCGGTCTCTGATCTTCAGTTCAAGCCTCCCCCCGGCCAGTACTGCGGCCTCGCTCGCCGCTTTGGACATACTCGAGGCCGAGCCGGAACGGGTGGACCGGGTCAACGAGTTGGCGGAGCGGATGCGCGGCCGCTATCGGGACATGGGTCTTAACGTGGGACGCAGCACAACGCCGATCGTCCCCATCATCGTAGGCGATGCAATGGACGCCGTGAAGCTGTGGAAGGCCGTGCTCGATTCGGGGGTGTATACCAACGTGGCTATCCCCCCTGCGGTGCCTAGCGGTAAGGCGCTGTTGCGCACAAGCTATATGTCCACCCATACGGACGAGCAGATGGACGAAGTGGCACGAGCGTTTGCGACCTTGACCAAAAGGTGAACTGCGGTCCGGCGGCCGGCCTGGGGACGTCGACGGGGCACGATTATGGTTATTGAATCACAGTTTCCGTGATGGATGTTCAACTTGTGGCCACGCTCGGGGTGGTGGCCGGGGCGATGGCGTTGCTGCTTAGCGACCGGCTGCGCCCGGATGTGATTGCCCTGGCGGTCGTGGTGGTGTTGGGAACCACGGGCGTACTGTCACCAAGGGAAGCGCTATCGGGCTTCAGCAGCCCCGCCGTCATCACGATCCTTTCGATCTTCATCCTCGCCGAAGGTCTAAACCGGGCCGGTGTTACCCAGCAGGTGGGGGGCCTACTGCTTCGCCTTGGCGGGCGCAGCGAGGCCAGGCTTGTGGTTACCGTGATGATCTCCGGGGCAGTCCTGTCGCTGTTTATGAACAACGTGGCGGCTGCCGCAGTGCTGCTGCCTGCGGTGACCGGCGCGGCCAGGCGTGCTGGTGTAAAGGCTTCCCGTGTGCTGATGCCACTGGCGTTCGCCACCATGCTGGGTGGAATGGCCACGCTGTTGACCACGATGAACATCGTGGTGAGTACCGTCCTGCAAGACCACGGATACGCCGGCTTCGGACTCACCGACTTTGCATTGGTGGGATTGCCTGTGGTTGCTGTGGGGGTTTTGTATATGGGTGTGTGGGGACGCCGGCGATTGCCGGACCGGGCGCCGGACGAGGAACTTGCGTTCTTTGCTCGGCGGGAGAAGGACCTCCTGGATGTGTACCGCCTGGGAGAGCGTCTGTTTCGAGCCAAGGTTCCGCGGGGCTCGTTTCTCATAGGCAAGGAAATAGCGCAAAGCACGTTCCGTGAGGAATTCGGGTTGTCGGTGGTGGCTGTTGAACGCAGTGGAAAGATCCTCACCTCGCCGCTTCCGCAGACGATCCTCCAGGAAGGGGACGTGCTGTTGCTGGAAGGGGACCGCGAAGCGTTTGAGGCGCGTGATCGTGAGCCCTATATGGAGATACTGCCTGAGCGGCCCTGGAAAGAGCATGATCTGGAGAGCGAGAACACCGTGGTGGCCGAGGCCATGCTCGCTCCGCGGTCGAGCCTGATCGGCCAGACCATGCGCGAGACCCGGTTCCGGGATCGATACGGGATGACGGTCCTGGCCGTGTGGCGGGCGGGGGAGCCGATCCGCGAAGGACTCCCGGACGTGAAGCTGCAGTTCGGGGATGCTTTGCTTGTGCAGGGGCCGCGCCACAGACTGCGTGTGTTGGACGTGGAGCCGGATATCATCCTCCTTAGTACCGAGAAAGAGACAGCCCCCGTGCCGCGAAAGGGCAAGCTGGCCCTGGCCGTCATGGTGGGGACACTGGCGCTTGCGGTGGCCTGGCCGGTGTGGCTGGGACAGATCATGCTTGGGGGCGCGTTGCTGATGGTCGTGACAGGCATGCTGTCTATGGACCAGGCCTACAGGGCGGTGGATTGGCGGAGCGTGTTTCTGGTGGCGGGTGTGCTTCCCCTGAGCCTTGCGATAACTCAGTCCGGAGCGGCGGAACTGCTCGCCGACGGCATCGTCGCCACGGTGGGTAGGGCGGGCCCCACGGTGTTGCTGGTCGGGCTGTTCGGGGCCACCGCACTGCTGACTCAGGCCCTGACGGGTCCCGCGGTGGCGGCGGTGATGGCCCCGATCGCCATTCAAGTAGGCCAGTTCGCCGGCGTGAGCGTGGAGGCGCTGGGCATGACGGTGGCATTGGCTACGTCGATGGCGTTCCTCAGTCCGCTGGGGCACGCGGTGAACGTGCTGGTTATGGGGGCGGGCGGGTATCGTTTCCGCGACTACGCCCGGGTCGGCTGGCCGTTGGCGGTGCTTCTGTTTGGCCTGATCGTTGTGTTGCTTCCCCGGGTGTGGCCCCTCGCCGGGTGACAGGCGACCATATGCGAGTTGCCCCATGGGCTCCGTAGGCGGTATAATTCCTTTCCGGTGACCTGAAGAGGAGGTTCATCGGGCGTGAGAAACACACAACAAGCAGCGCAGGCAGCGACCCCAACGACGGGGTCTCTTTTTTTGTGTTGGCAGACGGCGCGCCTTGTGGCGCGACACCGGGCCGGCAACTATGCGGTTGTTGAGCTGGCTGTAGAGCGCGAGATTCTGGGCCGGCCGGGGCAGTTTCTCATGGCCCGTGCTGAGTGCGGGCCTGCCTTGCCGCGCCCCCTTTCGTTGCTGTGGACCGAGGGCAGCCGAATTGCGTTCTTGGTGAAGGATGAAGGCTTGTTGCGGGCGCGGCTTGCGGAGGCTCCCCGCGGGAGTTTGTTTGAGTTGCGTGGTCCGTACGGAACTGCCTACCGGCAAGCGATCGATGGACAGCGTCGTTTCCTCCTGGTGGGTGGTGGGAGCGGCATCGCTCCCTTGGAGTTCTTCGCCCGGTGTCATCCCGAGATGGTGGAGGCAACGGTGTTTGGACTTCGCTGCGCGGCCGATGCCGCCGTGCTGCCCGAGAGGAACACTCTCGTGGAGGAACTGGGCCAAGGAACGGCGGGTGCGCGAGCACTGGATATGTGGAGGCCGGGACTGGGGATCATAGCTTGCGGTCCTGAGGCAATGTACCGGCAATTGGCGGCGGGCCTTCCCGATCACAGCGGAGTGTACGTTGCTTTGGAAGAGAGGATGGGATGTGGCTACGGGGCATGTCAGGGGTGCGTGGTGATGACAACGGATGGCCCGGTCCGCCTATGTAAGGACGGTCCGCTGCTTCCCCTGGAGAAGGTGAAGTGGTGAGCTTGGAAACCACTGTTCTGGGGCAGCCTTTTGGTAACCCCGTGGTGTTGGCCTCGGGTCCTGCGGGATTCGGGTTGGAGTTGAGCTCGCTCTTCCGCCGGCGTCCGCTGGGGGGACTGACAACCAAGACCGTCACCTGGGAGCCGCGTTCCGGCAATCCGCCTCCCCGCATGGTGGACGCCCCTGCAGGTGCGCTTAACTCCATTGGACTGGCCAACCCCGGCCTGGAAACCTTCCTTGCCGACGTGCTCCCGGAGGTGCGTGAACTGCCCACGGTGAGGATCGTCAGCTTTGCCGCTTCCGATCCCCATGAAGCGGAGTCCATGGCCGGGAGATTGGGGGAAGCGGACGGAGTCGACCTGCTGGAGTTCAACCTTTCTTGTCCCAATGTGGAAGGACGTCCGCCGGCCTGTGCGCGCGGTACAGCGGAGGAAATGGTTCGGGCGGCTGCCCGTGCCTCCCGAGCTCCCCTATTGGCCAAACTGGCGCCGGACGTTACGAACATGGTCGAGATCGCAGACGCGACGCTTGAGGCCGGTGCGAGAGGATTGACGCTGATCAACACCGTCCGGGGGCTACGGATCAACCGCGATACCGGTCGGCCCGTGCTGGCCAGAAGTTGGGGGGGACTATCAGGACCGGCGATCCTGCCGGTGGCGTTGGGCAAAGTATTTCAGGTGCGCGAGGCGTTCCCCGGGGTCCCGATCGTGGGTGTGGGTGGGGTCACGGACCTGGGAAGCCTGCTGGAGATGCTGATGGCCGGGGCCGACTTGGTGGGGGTAGGACTCGGGGTGATGGCGGATCCGGAGAGTCCGTGGAAGCTGGTGGACGAGCTTGCCACGTGGCTTTCTCGCCGGGATATCGACCACTGCTCAGAAGTGGTGGGCTGTGCACATCGAGGAGGGCTGGGTATTGGTGAGACGACCTGAACAGGGGTTGAGCGGGGCCGAAAGCGGTCTGTGCGTGGGCTTGGATCCGAGGGCGACGGAGCCGACCCGGGAGGTGGAAAAGGACGGAGGATGGTTGTTCGAGAAGGTCAAAGGGGTGGTAGATGCCACCGCGCCTTGGACGAGCGCGTACAAGGCGAACCTTGCATTCTATCTGGCATGGGGAGCGGAGGGCGTGGAGGCGTTAGGCGCAGTGGTTGAGCACATCCACGCGTCCACCGAATGCCCGGTGATCTTGGATGCGAAGTGGGGTGATATCTCGTCCACCGCGGCGGCTTACGCGGACGCGGCGGCCAGGCTGGAAGTGGATGCGGTTACCGCCTCGGTCTATATGGGGCGCGATGCGGTGGTTCCTTTTTTGGAGAGGCACCTGTTTGTGTTCGTTCTCGCCTTGCCCACCAACCCTTCAGCGCAACGCATTGTGGACTACGGCGACCCGCCGCTGTATGCGGAGGTGGCCTTGTTGGCTGCGGAGCTCGGGAAGGACTATCCGCGACAGGTGGGGTTGGTGGTGGGTGCCACTAGGGTACCTGAAGCGGCGCGGATCCAGCAGGTGGCCCCTCATCTGCCCTGGTTGGTTCCCGGGGTGGGAGCGCAAGGCGGGGATTTAGGAATATTGGCGGTCGCCTCCGGCCGTCAGGTGCTGGTCAATGTATCGCGCGCTGTGGCCGGTGCACCGGACCCGGGGGCGGCGGCAAAAGAGCTGGCCGAGAAGATCCGGACCGCACGGGGGAGCGGATGACGCGTCGCTGGCACGAACTGTTCGTGCGCAGGGGCGCGCTGGCGGAGGGCCATTTCCTGTTGTCCTCCGGCCGCCACTCGCCGGCTTATGTGCAATGCGCAAAGGTTCTAGAACGACCGGAGGACGCCGAAGCCCTCGGGCGGTCACTGGCCCGGCGTGCGGGGCGGCTTACTGTGGATCGGGTGATCGCTCCGCCCATGGGGGGGATCCTGATCGGCTATGAGGTGGCAAGGGCGCTGGGAGTGCCGTTTCTCTTCCCCGAGCGGGATGACAGCGGTGCGTTGTCCCTCCGCAGGGGCTTTTCGCTGGCCGAGGGTGACCGCGTGGTGGTGGTGGAGGACGTGGTGACCACGGGGTTGACCACCGGCGAAGTGCTGCAGCTGGTGAGGGCGAGGGGCGCTGCTCCGGTGGGACTGATGGCGTTGGTCGACCGTTCGGAAGGACACCATGTGGACGGGCTTGAAGTGCAAGCAGTGCTGCGGCTGCAGTTTCCCACCTATGGCCCTGAGAGCTGTCCGCTGTGTGCCGATGGAGTTCCCCTCACCAAACCCGGTTCGCGCGCTGTGGTAAGCGGAGCACGCTGATCGAAGGCCGTCTATTGCGCGCCACAGTATGTGCGGTGGACAATCAGCTATGGGCGAATTCGTTGCTGAGACCGGGGAACGTACACCATGGCTGGAGGAACTGAATACGGCCCAACGCAAGGCGGTCACCCATAGCGGAGGACCGTTGCTGGTGGTTGCCGGCGCGGGCACGGGGAAGACGCGGACGCTTGCCTACCGGGTGGCGTATCTCGTTTCCACAGGTGTCGAGCCGGGTGCAATCATGCTTCTCACGTTCACTCGACGCGCGGCACAGGACATGCTCGCCCGGGCGGCGGCGATTGTCTCAAGAACAGATAAGAATGTGGGGGGCGTTTGGGGCGGCACGTTTCATTCCGTGGCCCTCCGCTTGCTGCGGGTAAGCGCCAAAGCGGTGGGTTTGTCCCCCGACTTCACTGTACTGGACGAAACCGATGCTGCGGAGCTGATGGGGCTGGTGCGGGGACGGCTTGGGTTCGCGGGAGGAGAGCGCCGGTTCCCGCGAAAGTCGACGTGTCTGGGTATCTACTCCCGCTGCGTCAACGCCGACCTCCCGGTGTCGGAGGTGCTGGCGCGGCACTACCCGTGGTGTGCCGGTTGGGAGGACGAACTGAGTCGTTTGTTCCGGGAATACGTATGCCGCAAGCAGGAGCAAAACGTGCTCGACTTTGATGACCTGCTCTACTACTGGGCTGAACTGGCCAACCATCCCCGGCTCGGCCCGAAACTGGCCGCCCGATTCGAGCATGTGTTGGTCGACGAATACCAGGACACGAACGTTCTCCAGGCACGGATCCTGCAGGGGATGCGTAAGGGAAAAGAGGGGATCATGGTCGTGGGCGATGACGCCCAGAGCATCTACAGCTTTCGAGCAGCCGAAGTGCGCAACATGCTCGACTTCCCCTCCCAGTTTCCGGGGACCACGGTTGTCGCCCTGGAGGAAAACTACCGCTCCCGCACCCCGATTCTGGAGACCACCAACAGGCTGATCGCCCAAGCCCGGGAGCGCTACACCAAGGATCTATGGAGCACCAGGGGACAGGGTCCGCTTCCGCGGCTGGTCACGTGTGCGGACGAGCACGCCCAAGATGACTATGTGATTCGGCGCGTGTTGGAACACGCCGAACAGGGCGTTCCTTTGCAAAGACAAGCTGTGTTGTTCAGGGTATCCCACCTGTCGGCTTCGCTGGAGGTGGAGCTGCAGCGTCGGGGGATTCCTTATCACAAGTATGGGGGGCTGCGCTTTTTGGAGGCGGCGCACGTGAAGGACGTGCTGTCTTTGCTGCGCATCGCCGAGAATCCCCGCGATGAACTGGCTTGGATGCGCGTCCTGAAACTGATGGACGGCATAGGGGACGCCAGGGCGAGGTCGGCACTCCGGCACGTGGCAGCGGCAGGGTACGATCCGCGGGCGATCTCCGATTACCGCGGCCCGGCTTCCGCGGGTGACCAACTGAAAGCGTTGGGTGAGCTGTTGGGGAACCTTCAGGCAGGCGAACAGTTGCCCGCGGTCCAGCTTTCGCGGGTACGGATGTACTACGAGCCGATGCTGGAGCGTCTGTATGAGCAACCCGAGGCCCGGGCCCGCGATTTGGCCAGCCTCGAGCAGATCGCCTCCGGATTCTCCTCCAGGCAGCGTTTTCTGGCCGAGCTGCAGCTTGACCCGCCCAGTTCGACGAGCGATCTGGCCGGCCGACCTTACTTGGATGACGATTGGCTGGTACTTTCCACGATCCATTCGGCGAAGGGCGGCGAATGGGACGTGGTCTACCTGGTACACGCCGCCGACGGCTTTCTCCCCTCGGACATGGCCTGTGGCTCGGAAGACGAGGTCGAGGAGGAACTACGAGTGGCCTACGTTGCGTTGACAAGGGCGCGGGACCACCTGTACGTATCGTGGCCGCTCAATTACTACTACAGGCGGGTGGCGCCCTCATATCGGCACGGATACGCGCAGCTTTCCCGGTTTTTCGGTCCGGAGGTCACCGCGGCGATGGAGCAGGAGGGCTACGGCGTCACCCCGGAGGAACGGGACGCCCTGGAGGCCGGACCCGTGGAGGTCGACCTCGGGCAACGACTGAGGGCGCGCTGGGATTGAAGGTGCTTTGTTGAGGAAAGCTAACTTTTCCGTAGCATATCGCCCATGCGTGACCAGCAAGCTTTGCGTTCGACGTTACAGCGCATAGATGGAGTAGGTTATGGGGCATACAAGGACATTCGCGGGGAATGGAGGTTCGAGGATTTCGCCCTTCATGTTGATCATGTGCAGGGTGATCCGTTCGCCGCTCCCAGCCGTCTGCGGATAGCCGTTCCTACGGAAGTAGCCGCGTTTCCCAGGGCTCTGTGGTCCAACCCCTCGCGCAAGACGGGCCTTGAGGATTACCTGGTACGTGCTGTGGACAGAGCCATCGTGCGGTGCAGCAAGGGCAGCCGGGGATCGGGCAAGTCAGGCAGGTTCTCGGTGGCCGAATACGGTCCGTGTGTCCTGAGACGGACGGCCATGCGCGTAGGTGAAGATGGTGTCGAAGCGGTGATCAGTTGCGGCCTCCCCGCAGCCGGCCGACGCGTGTTGGGCAAACAGGCCACGGCCATGCTGTTGGAGGAACTGCCGCAGGTGGTCGCACAGGGTCTGCGCTGGTCCAGCTTGGTACAGGACGATGTGTACGCCCATGTTCGCTGCACGGAGGACGCCGATGCCCTGCGGGCGCAGCTTCGTTCCCGGGGGTTGGTGGGTTTTGTGAACCGCGGGGCGGTGCTACCGCGGGCCTCGGGAATATCGCAGCGCCCGTTGACCAAAGGCGCGGTGCCCTTTACTCCTCCCGAGTCTCTGGAGCTGACGCTGGAGCGACCCAACGGCCCTCCTGTGTCGGGCATGGGCGTTCCCGAAGGGGTCACCCTGGTGGTCGGGGGAGGCTACCATGGCAAATCGACACTGCTTACCGCGATGGCCCAAGGAGTGTACAACCATGTTCCGAGCGACGGGCGGGAGTTCGTGGTCACGGTGCCTGGGGCCGTGGTCATCAGGGCTGAGGACGGCCGCAGTGTATCGGGTACCGACATTTCCGGCTTCATAGGTGAACTCCCCGGGGGGCAGGACACGGCGAGATTCCACTCGGAGAACTCGTCCGGTTCGACTTCTCAGGCGGCCAACATTGCCGAGGCGTTGGAGGCGGGCGCGAGCGCACTGCTTGTGGACGAGGATACCTCGGCGACCAATTTCATGATCAGGGACGCGCGCATGCAGCAGCTCGTAAGCAAAGACAAAGAGCCCATCACACCGTTCGTGGACCGAGTGCGAGAGCTGTACGAGTCGTTGGGTGTGTCCACCGTGTTGGTGATGGGCGGATCCGGGGACTATTTCGGTGCTGCCGACACTGTGATCATGATGCATGAGTACCGGCCGCACGACGTCACCACGCAGGCCCGCCGGCTTGCCGATGACCAACGCCGGGCGGAGCTTGCCGAGCCGATGGCAGGGCCCCGGCCTCGACGCGTCGTACCGGATTCCTTGTCCGCGCGTGATCGCCGCGGAAAGCGTGTGGTGCGGGCGGATCACGCTACCCTCCGTGTGGGAAAGGAACGCGTCGATTTGACCAAGTTGCATCAGTTCGTCGAGCTTAACCAAGTGCGCGCTGTCGGGCATATCCTGGCTTGGATCGCAGATAACGCAAGCGAAACTGTGGAGATTCATGAACTCCTTGAGCGGGTGGAGAAGCGGCTGGCGCGCCAGGGGTTGGAGGGCTTTGTCCCGGCACGGTACGGCGATCTGGCCGAGCCCCGCAGGTTCGAGGTCGCCTTTGTGTTGAACCGGTTGCGGAGCCTCAGGACCTCGGGATGAGCGCTATTCAAGGCCTGGGCCACAGTGCGAGGAACCCTGCCAGTACGTTGCTCATACCTAGGGGCAGCGCGGCATCCAAATGGAACTCCTGTATAATGGGCGCACAACTTGCCGACAAGAGAGGTGGCGTCATGTCCAAATGGGAATGCACGGTATGTGGCTGGGTGTACGATCCGCAAGTTGGGGATGCAACCCAGGGTATTCAGCCGGGGACAGCGTTTGAAGATCTTCCCGATGATTGGGTATGCCCCGAGTGCGGGGCGCCAAAGGACATGTTCGAGGAGATCGCCTGAGTACACGGCGCCGCCGACCAGGACTGTCGGCGTGAGCGGATACGTTATACGCAAGATGGGTGACCGGCCTCCGGTGCCGTACGGTGCCAAGAGCGCTGTACAGGTCGCCTGGATAGGGAGCCTCCCAGCCAGGGACCAGCGTGCACCGTGTAGCCGAGTACGTGTTCGCTCGGTTGACAGCGGGCCGACCAACCTCTTAGAATGTAAATGAGAAACATGAGCAAAGAGTGGCGCTGGACACGGCAACGGAAGAAGGTCCTGGAGGCGTTGGGCGCGCGGTACGATCATCCTACGGCAGAAGAGCTATACGGAGAACTACGTACGAAAGGTGAACCGATAAGCTTGGCCACCGTATACCGCACGCTGCGGTCCCTGGAACAGGAAGAGGCGGCGCAGGCCCTCCACGGCCCGGGAGCGGACCGGTTCGATGCGCGCACGGACCCGCACTATCACATCACCTGTGACGCATGCGGCCGGACGGTGGACCTGGAGATGGCTTACCAGTCCACGGTCGACGCGGCTGCACGCAACGCGGGTGCTCAAGTGCGACGACATTTGCTGTTGTTCTGCGGGCGTTGTCCGGACTGCGCTCAAGCGGAAAGGAGCGAACCTGATGCGCAAGATGACTGAGCAGAATCTCAGGGAGGCGTTTTCCGGGGAGTCGCAGGCGCACATGCGCTATCTGTTGTTTGCCGATGCGGCGGAGGATGAGGGAAGACCAAACCTGGCGCGACTGTTCCGCGCGATCGCGTTTGCGGAACGGGTCCATGCGGCCAATCACCTGCGCGAATTGGGCGGGCTTGACGACAGCTCGGCCAACCTTCAACAGGCGATAGAGGGTGAACTATTCGAAGTGGAGGAGATGTACCCCGCCTATCACGCGGTGGCGGAGTTGCAGGATGAGCGGGGGGCCATGCGCTCGACCCACTATGCGCTGGAAGCGGAACGGATTCATGCCGGCATGTATGAGCAGGCCAGGGCGGCGGTCAAAGGTGGACAGGACCTAACGCTGGGCGAGTTACATATATGCCGGGTGTGTGGGTACACTGGAGAAGGCGGTGCTCCGGCCAACTGTCCGGTATGTGGAGCACCTGAGGAAAAGTTCGTCGCATACTAAGAAGGAGGGACCGATGGGAGAGAAGGCACGGGAACTGGCGGGAGCGGATGTGCAAAGGGTGTTGGAGGAACTGAACAAGGCCTATGCTGATGAGTGGCTCGCGTTCTACCAGTACTGGGTGACGGCTAAGGTGCTGGAGGGTCGTTATTCGGGCTTTGTCGCCGGCGAACTCAAGCGCCTGGCAGCGGAGGAGCTGGAGCACGCAGACGAGCTGGCGGACCGGATTGTGCAGCTCGGGGGTCGCCCACTTGGTAGTATCAAAGAGTGGATGGAACAGTCCACCTGTGGATACAAGGAACCACCGCGTGATCCGAAAGACCTGGACAAGGTGATCCGGGACACGATAGATGGAGAGCGGTGCGCGATTTCGGTGTACAAGAAGCTCATGGACATGACACGGGGCACCGACGACGTTACGTTCCAGCTTATTCAGCACATCCTTGAGGAGGAACTGGAACACGAAGACACGTTCGAGAACCTGCTCTGAGCGTGACGAGGGGGGTTGCACCATGCGGATCGGAGAGAAGATCCAAGTAGCCGACTGGCAGAAGGAAAAGCACGTGCCGGTTATCGATTGTCCCGATCGGATTACGGCGGGCGAATGGACGCAGGTCAAGGTGACCTTGGGCAAGGCAGTCGCACATCCCAACACGACCGAGCACCACATCCGTTGGATCGAGGCATTCTTCTCCCCTGACGACGACAAGTTCACCTATGAGCTTGGGAGGTTTGAGTTCACCGCGCACGGCGAGGCTGCGGCAGGGGCGAATCAGGGCCCCGTGTACACACATCACGAAGCGGGATTCTCGTTCAAGGCCGATCGGCCGGGAACCCTGCATGCCGTTGCCTTTTGCAACATCCACGGGCTCTGGGAGTCCGAGAAACATGTGGCCGTGGGTTAAGAAAGCTGATTGTGCAGGAACCAGACCCGGGCCCCGCCTTTGAGAGCGGGGCCTGCGTCTGACAGAAGGAGGAGACCGTGGATGAGTTGCGCCGAGCATTGGATTTCGCCGTGGAAAAAGAACGCGAAGCCCAAGCCTTCTATCGGAGCTGGGCCGAACGTGCAGACAACCCAGGCGTAAGAGCGCTGTTCGAACAGCTTGCATCGTGGGAACAAGGCCATGTGGAGAAACTGTCGCGCATCACTCCTGACGAGTTGACCGGAAGTCGGCAGTCGACCAGGGACATGAAACTGTCGGAGTTGCTGGTCAGTGTGGAGGCGGCTCCAGAGATGTCACTGCAGGAGGCGTTTATCGTTGCCATGAAACGGGAACAGGCGTCGGTGGACCTGTACCGCGGAATGGCGGCCGTGGGAGGTACAGCGGGGGAGCTGTTCTCCGGCTTGGAGGAAGAGGAGCGGGGTCACAAGCGATTGCTTGAGGAGGAATACGAGGCCGTCTTTCTCGCGGACAACTGAGGGAGCGAATAGACGTTCGACGCTACAGATATGGACTCACGTACGTTACCATAAATCCCATGGCAGAGGAGGAGCAGCAGATGAAAGCTTTGCTGGTCATCGCTGATGGGCTGTCGGGTCGCCCAACGGACTGGGGGGAGGAGACATGTTTGGCACGGGCGCGCACGCCGAACTTGGACAGGTTAGCGCGCGAGGGTGCGCTTGCGCTCATGGATCCCATTGCGCCCGGAGTGCGGCCGGGATCCGATACCTCACACCTTTCGATATTCGGTTACGACCCGGCACAGGTGTACACAGGTCGGGGGGCGTTTGAGGCGTTGGGGATCGGGCTGGATGTTCGGGGCGGAGATGTATGTTTCCGAGCCAACTTTGCTACGGTGGAGGATACCGGCGACGACCTGATCGTGCGCGATCGGCGGGCAGGCAGACTCGCCGAAGGACAAGAGTTGGCGGAGGCACTGCAGGGACTGGCGTTGGATGACGAAGACGTGTCGTTCACCTTCCGTGCGTCGACCGAACACCGTGGCGCATTGGTATTGCGGGGCCCAGGGCTCAGTGCCGAGGTGACCGACTCCGATCCCCACGAGGAAGGGAAGCCGGTGGCACTCTGTAAGCCGCAGGCGGAGACCGATGAGGCCCGCCGGACTGCCGAACTGGTCAACGCGTTCTCCCGCAGGGCTTATGAGCTTCTGCGGGACCATCCGGTGAACCGTGAGCGCAGGCAGCAGGGCAAGCTGGAAGGAAACGTGCTTTTGTTGCGTGGTGCAGCCGTGATGCCACAGTTGCCGCCGATCACCGAGGAATATGGGATACAAGGAAGCTGCATCGCCGGGGGGGCGTTGTACAAGGGCGTTGCGCGGGCTGCAGGCTTGACAGTACTCGACGTGCCCGGCGTCACAGGGGATTTGAAGACAGACCTCTCGGCTAAGGCGCAGGCAGCACGGCGCGCACTGGACACGGTTGGCTTGGTGTTCGTCCACATAAAGGGTACGGACAATGCGGCGCACGACGGTGGAGCGGAGGAGAAGACGCGCTTCATGGAGCGGATCGACAGCGAGTTCTTCGGTACCTTGACCGATCGCCTGAGTGCAGGTGACGTGGTGCTGTGCTTCTCGGGTGACCACAGCACGCCGCCGGCGGTGGGGGAGCACACGGCTGATCCAGTGCCGGTTCTGTTCTGGGGGCCGCCGATACGGACGGATGCCTGCGAAAGGTTCGACGAGATAGCTGCGGGGGCCGGAGGCTTGGGAAGGTTTTCCGGTCGTTTGGTCCCTCAGCTCTTGGGGTACTGCGATTTGGGGGGGAAATTCGGAGCATGAACATCGAACTCAAGCTTGGAGATGTGGCGCGCTTGACCGAAGCGGATGTGCTGGCGGGGGAGGACCAACTGGAGCGTCAGGTCACGCAGGCATGTGCGGCCGATCTTCTGTCCGACGTGCTGGCCCTGGTGCAAGACGAGGGGGTGCTCTTGCTCACGGGATGCATGGCGCCCCAGGTGCTGCGTATTGCCGAGGTCCTTGGCCTGGGAGGGTTGCTGTTCGTGCGGGGCAAGCGGCCCAACCAGTCGATGTGCGACTACGCCCGGGAAGCGGGGCTACCCCTACTGGTGACTGACTTCAGCATGTTCGAGGCCTGCGGCGTGTTGTACACCGAGGGGGTAAGCGGCGCCCAACGGAAGCGATTTCCCAAAGACAGTGCCCGCTAAGGACACGTTGCTTCACCGCCGGATATTTGTGCTGCAGGCGGGGAATCTGGAGGAGGCGGGGTCCGTTTCCGGCGATGTAAGGAGGGAGCTTGCCACTCTGAAAGTGGAGGAGGACATCATCCGCCGGGCGGGCATCGTCTGCTTCGAGGGGGAGATGAACATCGCCATGTACAGCCAGGGGGGAAGGATCATCCTCCTGGTGGCGGACGACCGTGTGGAGCTTTTGTTCTCCGATCGAGGCCCGGGGATCCCCGACATCGAACTGGCACGAACTCCGGGCTATTCCACCGCTCCCGATTGGGCGAGGGAGATGGGGTTCGGCGCCGGAATGGGCATTCCAAACATGGAACGACAGTCCGACCGCATGGAGGTTCGGTCCCGGTTGGACGGGGGAACGGTGATCCGCGCAATGTTCCAAAGGGGGAAAGGGTGACCGTAGCCGAAGTGTCGGAACACCTGTCGCTAGAGGTGTTGGCCGAAGGTGACCTGAACGCACCGGTTAGAAGCGGTTATTGTTCGGACCTGCTATCGGATGTGCTCGCCCATGCCGGGGGCGGTGACGTGTGGATCACCCACCAGCGGCACATGAACGTGGTCGCGGTGGCCAAACTCAGAGAGGTGGCCGCGGTTGTGATCGTCCACGGCGCGAGCCCCAATGAACAGGTCGTGGAGCGCGCCCGGAGCGAAGGAGTGAGTCTTCTGATGAGCGACGAAAACGCTTTTCAGGTTGCTGGAAAGCTCTATCAGTTGCTCGGGGGATGACGCACCTGCGTGCTGATTTGCATATACACACAGTACTGTCGCCTTGTGCTGATTTGCGTATGTCCCCGCGGAGGGTGGTGGACGAGGCCCGGCGGGCCGGACTTGCTCTGATCGCCATCGCCGACCACAATGCAGCGGCCAACGGGCTCTACGTACGAAGCATTGCGCAGGGGAACCCGGCCGTGTTGTTGGGAATGGAGATACAGTCGCAGGAAGAAGTGGAGGTCTTGGCTTTGTTCGACGATGAGCGGGCGTGTCTCACGTTGGAGGAAGAGCTGTATAGGGATCTCCCTGACGTGGATTGCGATCCTGATCTGTTCGGTGATCAGGTGGTTGTGGACGAGCAGGATAACATCGTCCGCACCGTTCGGAAGCTTCTCCTCTCGCCGGTTCCGTGGGGCCTGGCCGACGTTGTAGAGCGGGTGGCCGAGCTCGGCGGTTGGTCGTTGCCGGCTCATGTGGACAGAATTCACGGAGGATTGCTCGGAGTGCTGGGATTGCTGCCCGAAGGGAATTGGCCCGAGGTGGCGGAGCTGTCGCCGTGGACGACCGTGGAGGAGGCGGTCGAGCGATGGCCCGCGCTCGGCGGCTTGCCGTTGCTGCGGGCCTCGGATGCACACTTTCCGCATGAGATCGGCCGAGCATGGAGTGAACTGCGGGTAACCGCACCGACCGTCGCCGAACTCCGGGCCGCCGCACAGGGAACAGGAGATCGATCGATGCGCCCAGGTCCACCGTGTAAGGAGGGAAGATGAGCAGCACGAAACAGGTTGCCGAACTGGTAGAGCCATTCGCCGGCAAACCAAGCGAGTTGATTCAGGCCCTGCACCGGGTACAGTCCAAGCTCGGGTATGTCCCGGTGGAGGCCCAGGATGAAGTGGCGGGGATCGTCGGGGTCTCCCCGGCACAGGTTTATGGAGTGCTCACCTTCTATCATTTCTTCCGGACCGAGCCGTGCGGGCGGCATGTGATACGCCTGTGTATGGGCACGGCGTGCCACGTCCGCGGCGCGGACAGGGTGCTGCAAGCACTCACCGATGAGCTGAAGGTGGGGCTGGGCGGTAGTACCGACGACGGCATGTTCACGTTAGAGGGCGTTCGTTGTCTGGGGGCCTGTGGACTGGCCCCGGTGATGATGGTGGATGACGAGGTACACGGAAGGCTTGATCCGAGCAAAGCCCGTGCTGTTATCCGGGAGTACCGCAAGCAACAGGGATGATCTCCGACCTGTGTATGCATGTGGCTGACCTTGTGCAGAATTCGCTACGTGCGGGAGCCGCATCCATAGAGGTGGGCCTGGAACGCGACGGAGGCACGCTGCATCTGCGGGTCACGGATGATGGGGCAGGGTTAACAGCGGACGGGCGCCGTCGTGCATGCGATCCTTTCTACACCAGCAAGCCGGGGCAGCGGGTCGGACTGGGTCTTCCCCTGTTGTGCCAGACTGCGGAACACGTGGGGGGTACGTTCGCGTTGGAGCAGCTGGGCGAAGGAGGGACGCGGGTGTCGGCCGAGCTGCCTTGGAACCATCCCGATCGCCCTCCGCTGGGGGATCCTACGGAGACGCTGCTTCCCTTGATCGTAACGAGTTCTGGGGTTGAATTTGTCGTTCGGCTCCGGCATGATCACGCGTTATGGGAGTTGGATACCCGCGAGATTCGCGCTGAACTGGGGGACGTGCCCCTCACCCACGGTGAGGTGCTTTCTTTTTTGGAGAACCAGTTTAGAGAAGGGTTGGAGCTGACTGGGTTTAAGGAGGAAGCATGAAGCTGGAGGAGCTACGTCAAATCCGAGAACGGGTCCAGGACGAATTGCGACTCCGCGGTGGTTCTGCTCGGGTGCGGATTGTGGTAGGGATGGGCACATCCGGCATAGCCGCCGGGGCCAGGCAAGTGCTACGGGCGATCTTGGACGAGGTCTCTCGCCGCGAACTAGGAGACGTCGTAGTGGGCCAGACCGGCGAGAAGGGTCTCGCTTCTCGTGAACCGGTGGTGGAGGTCTACGAGGGCCACAGGGTCACGGTGTACGGCGGGGTCGATACCGACCTGGCGCGCCGGATCGTCTCCGAGCATGTGGTGAACGGGCGACCGGTGGAAGAGCACGTGCTCGAGGTGCGGGAGGTGGACGGTTGATAACGCTGGAGATCGCTGGCAGACAAGTGCAAGCGGAGCCCGGTCAGACCATCCTTGAGGCGGCCGAGGCTGCGGGGATCCATATCCCCACGCTGTGTAACCTCAAGGGCTTGTCTCCGCGCGGGGCGTGCCGGCTGTGTATCGTGGAGGTCACCACCTGGCGAGGTAAGTTGGTTCCCTCCTGTGCTACCGCTGCTGAGGAGGGCATGAAGGTCGTGGCGCACTCGCCCCGGCTGCGGGAACTGCGGCGGACGGTCCTCGAGCTTCTGTTCGCCGAGCGCAACCACATCTGTGCGGTATGCGTGTCCAACGGAAACTGCGAGCTGCAGGACCTTGCCTGTGAGTTGGGCATGGACCATGTGCGCTACCCTTACAGATTCCCAGGGCTGCGAATGGATGCCTCTCACAATAAGTACGTGGTGGACCACAACCGCTGTGTCCTTTGCGGCCGCTGTGTGCGGGCTTGCTCCGAGGTCGAAGGGGCGATGACCTGGGGCTTCTCCCAGAGGGGGGTCGACACGCTGGTGGCAACGGATGACGGCAGGCCGTGGGTCGACTCCACGACCTGCACCGAATGCGGCAAGTGTGTGGAAGCCTGCCCAACCGGGGCCCTGTTGGACAAGCGAACCAGCGTGGCCGAACAGGAGAAGGAGCCGGAGGTACTGTCGCAGGTCACGGAAAGGAGGCCCCGTGTCGAACGGTAAGGTCAGACTGGCTACGGTGTGGTTCTCCGGATGTGCGGGGTGTCATATGTCGCTTTTGGACCTCGATGAACGGCTGGTGGAACTGGCGGCCAAGGCCGATCTTGTCTACTCGCCGGTGGTGGATATCAAGGAGTTCCCCGAGGGTGTGGATGCCACATTGGTGGAAGGGGCGGTGGGCAACAGTGAGCACCTGGAGCTGATCAAGGAGATCCGGCGCAAGTCCAAGCTTGTGGTGTCCTTCGGCGACTGCGCGGTTACGGGCAACGTCCCCTCGATGCGCAATTCGCTGGCGCCGGAGGAAGTATTGCGTGAAGTGTACGGGCAAGGCGACGTTCCGGGATTGGAAGAGGGGGATATCCCCAAGATGCTTCCCCAAGCGGTGCCTGTGCACAACGCTGTCCCGGTGGACGCCTACATCCCAGGCTGCCCTCCTTCCGCAGACCGGATCTGGACATTCGTCCGTAAGATGCTGGCGGGGGAGGAGCTAGAGCTGGTGGGCGAAGACCTTCGGTTCGGCTGAGGAGGAGTCCCTGATGGAAAAAATACGCATCCCGGTGTCCCGCGTTGAGGGCCATGGGCTCATCACGCTCAAATTGGACGATGCTGGCGAGGTAGCCGATGCCAAGTTCCACGTGACCGAGGCGCGAGGATTTGAGCGTTTCTGCCGCGGTCGGACCCTATGGGAAATGCCCGGGATAACGGCCCGCATCTGCGGGATCTGTCCCGCGTCGCATCTGCTGTGCTCGGCCAAGGCCGGGGACGCGATCTTGGCGGTGCGCGTCCCACGGGCGGCGGACAAGCTGCGCAGGCTTATGAACCTGGGCCAATATGTGCAGTCTCATGCCCTGTCGTTCTTCCATTTGTCGGCGCCGGATCTGCTGCTTGGTTGGGACTCCGATCCCGCGAAGCGGAATGTGTTGGGACTGGCGGCGGATTCGCCGGAGCTGGCCCTGGAAGGCATCCGTCTGCGGGCGTTTGGGCAGGAGATCATCGAATCATTGGGTGGCAAGCGTGTCCACCCGGCTTGGGCCGTCCCCGGCGGAGTGCGGTCGCCCCTTGCCGACGAGGCCAGAGATCGTCTGTTGGCCAAACTACCGGCGGCGCGCCGAACGGCCGAGGAGGCGCTGGCGCTTCTGGAGAAACACTTGCCGGAATGGCAGGAGGAGGCGCAGGTGTTCGGCGAGTTTCCCTCCCTGTTTATGTCGCTTGTCGGCCGTGATAACGTGTGGGAGCATCACGATGGCTTGTTGCGCGTTGTGGACCAAGACAGGCGCCCGGTGGCCGAGAACATCGACCCCGCACGCTACGCCGATTACGTGGAGGAGGCCGTGGAAGGCTGGTCCTATCTTAAATTCCCGTATTGGAAGGAGTCCGGCTATCCCGACGGCATGTACAGAGTGGGAGCGTTGGCGCGGCTCAACTGCTGTGACCATATGGGTACGCCGCTGGCCGACGAGGTCTTAGGAAGGTTCCGCGGTCTTGCCGACGGCAAGGCCGTCACCGGTTCGTTCCACTATCATTACGCCCGGCTGATCGAGATCTTGGCCTCGTTGGAGAGGGTGGAGGCGTACCTGAACGATGACGAACTCCAGTCCGACCGTGTGCGGGCCGACGCGGGAATCAACGAGCTGGAAGGGGTCGGGGTCCACGAAGCCCCGCGCGGGACCCTACTTCACCACTATCGGGTGGATGAAGACGGGATTATCCAGTGGGCGAACTTGATCGTCTCCACCGGACACAACAACCTGGCCATGAACCGAACGGTGGAACAGATCGGACGGCATTATCTCTCCGGGAAGAAGGTCACGGAAGGGTTGCTAAACCGCCTGGAGGGGGGGATCAGAGCCTACGATCCCTGCCTGTCGTGTTCGGTGCATGCTGCGGGGCACATGCCGCTTACCGTACGGCTCGAGGACCAGCGGGGTCGGACGATAGACGAGCGGGGACGCCAGTGAGAGTCTTGCTGGTGGGGTTCGGGCACCCGCTGCGGCGCGATGATGGAGTGGGGCTTTGGGTGGCCAATCGCCTGGAAGGAACCGAGGGGATCGAGGTGGTCTCCGGGCAGGTGCTCACGCCGGAGCTGATTCCCAGAGTCGCGGGGGCTGATCTGGTGCTGTTCGTGGATGCTAGAGCGGGTACGGGTCCTGTACGATGGGAACGCCTGCGCCCTTCCCCTCCTCCCGGGCTGGCTCACTCGTTGAGTCCCGGTGCCCTATTGGCTTGGGGGGAGAGGCTGTTCGGCAGGAGTCCCGAGGCGTGGCTTGTGACCGTCCCCGCCAAGGATTTCGGAATCGGGGAAGGTCTCAGTCCCGGAACGTTCCGGGCTGCCACCGGGCTGGTAGAGCGTATCATAACATACCTGGCAGAAAGGGGCGAGGGATGAGGCGTCTGGACGTACTGGTGTGCTCAGGCACAGCTTGTGTTTCGTCCGGGAGCACCGAGGTCAAGGAGAGCCTGGCCCGAGCGCTGGCCGACTCCGACCTCAGTTCAGAGGTCCGGATCTTGGAGACGGGTTGCATGGGGCCATGTGAGCTGGGACCTGTGATGATGGTCTACCCCGAGGGCACTTTCTACGTCAAGGTGAGCCCCGATGATGTGCAGGAAATCGTGCAGGAGCACTTCCTCAAAGGGAGGCCGGTGCGTCGCCTCCTGTGGGAGGGAGCGGCTCCGGCGCTGAAGGAAGTGCCGTTCTTCTCACGACAACACAAGCTTGTGCTCGCCAACTGTGGGTTCATTGACCCTGAACGCATCGAGGAGTACATAGCGCGGGGTGGTTACGAAGCGCTGGCGCGTGCTGTAGGCGAGTTGAGCCCGGAGGAGGTCATCAGCGAGGTCGATGCATCGGGACTGCGCGGGCGCGGCGGCGCCGGCTTCCCCACAGGGAAGAAGTGGGCGTTGATGCGCAAGGCCCAGGGCAGCCCGAGGTACATTGTGTGCAACGCCGACGAAGGGGACCCGGGGGCATTCATGGACCGGGCTGTCCTGGAAGGCGATCCGCACGCCATCATCGAGGGAATGGCTATTGCAGCTTATGCGGTGGGGGCGGAGCGCGGCTATGTGTATGTGCGGGCCGAGTATCCGTTGGCGATCAGCCGGCTGGAAGAGGCCGTCGGTCAGGCGCGGCGCATGGGGCTGTTGGGCGACAACATATTGGAGTCGGACTTCTCGTTTGACATCGAACTGCGCATGGGTGCCGGCGCATTTGTGTGCGGTGAAGAGACAGCGCTGATCGCATCCATCGAGGGCCAACGTGGCGAGCCGCGGCCGCGGCCTCCGTTTCCTACCGAGTCGGGGCTCTGGGGCTGCCCCACGATGATCAACAATGTGGAGACGGTGGCCTGTATACGACATATCGTGGCCGCTGGCGCGAGCAAGTTCGCTGCAGTGGGCACCGAAACCAGCAAGGGGACAAAGGTATTTGCCTTGGCCGGACAGATACGCAATACGGGGCTTGTCGAGGTCCCGATGGGGATCTCGCTGCGAGAGTTGGTGATGGAAGTCGGCGGAGGGGTGCCCGAAGGGCGGAAGCTGAAGGCCGTGCAGATCGGCGGGCCCTCAGGGGGGTGTCTGCCTGAGGAACTCCTGGATGTACCGGTGGATTACGAATCGCTCGGCGAGCATGGGGCGATCATGGGCTCGGGCGGTGTCATCGTATTGGACGACACAGCATGTATGGTGAATGTGGCTAGGTTCTTCCTGGAGTTCACCGCCGATGAGTCATGCGGCAAGTGCGTTCCTTGCCGTGTCGGGACGACCACGATGTTGGACATTCTGAACGGCATTGTGTCCGGCCGGGGTACGGAGGCTGACATTCCGCGCCTTGAGGAGCTCGCGGAGACGATCAAGATGGGTTCCCTGTGCGGCCTGGGTCAGACTGCTCCTAATCCTGTTCTATCGACGTTGCGTTATTTCGGCGACGAGTATAGGGCGCACATCGAGGATAAGGCATGCCCGGCCGCCGTATGCCCCGACTTGGTGTACTACACGGTGTTGGCCGATCTTTGTCGCGCGTGTGACCGTTGCCGGCAGGTATGCCCCACGGGCGCGGCCCAGGGAACGCCGGGTACGTCCCCGTATCACATTGAGGATGAACTATGCATCCGCTGTGGGGCGTGTGTGGAGGCCTGTCCGTTCGATGCGGTGGCAGTGAGGCCGGGCCGAAAGGGGTGATCATGGCGGGCAAACTAGACATTCTAGCGCGACATCCACGGTCGGAGGACCGACTGCTGGCCATTTTGCATGATCTCCAGGAGGCCAGTCCTGACAACGCATTGACGAAGGACGATCTGACGTTGGTGGCCGATCATCTGGGACTGCCGCTGTCCCGCGTGCACGACGCGGTGACCTTCTACTCGATGTTCAGCCTGCGACCGCGCGGACGCCATGTGATCCGTGTCTGCGACTCGCCGCACTGTCATCTGGAGGGTGCGTGGTCGGTGCTGGAAGAACTGAAGCGGCGACTGGGGATCGGTGAGGGCGAGACCACCGGCGATGGCATGTTCACGTTGGAACTCTCCAGCTGCCTGGGTGTGTGCGGGGTGGCGCCGGTGATGATGGTGGATGATGAGATGGTGGGCAAACTCACGCCGGATAAGTTGCAGCAGGTGATCGACAGATACCGGGAGGGGCAATGAGACTGGCACGGGCCCATGTGTTGATCGGTGTGGATGACGAGGCACGCCTGGCGGGCGTGGAGGATGTCATCCGCCTGATGAGTACAGCATTGGAGGAAGCAGGGCTGACCGACGAGGTCCAACTGGTGGAGACGGGGACGTTGGGGGTCTCCGGCCATGGTGTGGTGTTGGTGGTCTACCCGGAGGGGGTCTACTACGGAGACGTCACCCCGGAGGATGTTCCCTTGATCGTCGAGGAGCACCTGTTGAAGGGGCGCCCGGTTGGCGCACTGCGGCTTCCAAGTGCCGCTCCCGCGGTGCGCCCGGCGCAGGTGTACGAGCGGCAACGGAGGGTGGTGCTGCGCAACTGCGGGTTGATCGACCCGGGGAATATCGACGAATATGTAGCAGCAGGGGGCTACGAAGCCTTGGGCAAAGCATTGACGCAGATGAGCCCGGAACAGGTGGTTGCCGAAGTGAAGAACTCCGGGCTGCGTGGGCGCGGAGGAGCAGGTTTCCCCACGGGGTTGAAATGGGAAATGGTGCGGCGTGCTTCCGGCGGGCCCAAGTATGTCGTGTGTAACGCGGACGAAGGTGAGCCGGGGACGTTCAAGGACCGACTCATCCTGGAGGGGGATCCGCACAAGCTGGTGGAGAGCATGATCCTATGCGGTTACGCATGCGGTGCGAAGCAAGGTTACGTGTACATTAGAGGCGAATACACGCTGTCCATCGAGAGAATCGAACGGGCCATCCAGCAAGCTCGAGAGTACGGCTTGCTGGGGGAGGACATCATGGGCAGCGGAGTCACGTTCGACATGGAGGTGCGCCCCGGGGCGGGAGCCTACGTGTGTGGGGAAGAAACATCGCTCTTGGAGTCGCTGGAGGGAAAGCGCGGTTGGCCCCGCATGCGACCACCGTACCCGGTGACCTCCGGGCTCTGGGGAAAGCCCACTGCGTTGAACAACGTGGAAACCCTGGCCAACGTGCCGGAGATCATCGTGGGCGGGTCGGATTGGTATAAATCCCTCGGTACTTCGGCGTGTACCGGGACAAAGGTGTACACGATCCTCGGCCATGTACGCTTCCCCGGCCTGGTAGAAGTGGAGATGGGTACTCCCTTGAGGACTCTCGTGTACGACCTGGGAGGAGGGCTTCCCGAGGGGAGGACGTTGAAGGCAGTGCTTGTGGGAGGGGCGGCCGGGGCATTCATCTCCCCGCGGGCGCTTGACGTACGGATGGATTATGAGTCGCTGCGCGACTGGGCGGCTGCTCTGGGCTCGGGAGCCATATTGGTGATGGACGAATCCGCATGTATGGTCGACATGCTGGGTTCGGTGCTCAGGTTCTTCCGACACGAGTCATGCGGCCAATGTGTTCCTTGCCGGGCGGGGACGGACAGGCTGGTGCAACTCTTAGATGACATACAGCGGGGTTTGGCTGCGGAGGGTGCCCTGGAGGAGATGGAACGATTGGCTGCCGTGATGCAGGTAGCTTCGCTCTGCCCGTTGGGCCAGTCGGTGATCCTTCCGTTGAGTACCGCAGTCCAAAGCTTTCGGGAGGAGTTCGTCTCTCACATGGGCGGTGACGGGTGCACCGTTTGTGAGCAGGTTAGGGAGGTCGCTGCGAGATGAAACTCACGTTCGCCGGAGCGGCGGAAATGGTGACCGGATCGTGCTTCCATGTGGAGGCGGGTGGACGGCAGGTGCTGGTGGATTGCGGGATGTTCCAGGGCCTCCCGGAGGTGGAGGAGCGAAACTACGAGCCATTTCCGTTTGAGCCGCGGGACATCGACTGGGTTTTGCTTTCGCATGGTCATCTCGATCACCTGGGGCTGATCCCGCGGTTGGTGCGGGAGGGATTCCGGGGGAAGATCGCCAGTACGGTGCCCACGCAAGAGATCGCGCGGATCATGCTCATGGATGCGGCCAAAGTGCAAGAGGAAGAGGAGAACGGCCCCCTGTACTCGGCGGACGATGCAACGGTCGCCCTGGACCGCTTTCAGCTGACGGGGGAGTACGGGGAGACATTGCCGCTGGGTAACGGTATGGAAGCCGTGTTCCACGATGCAGGCCACATCCTCGGAGCGGCGTTTATCGAACTACGCGCCGAGGGGAAGACGTTGGTCTTCTCGGGAGACCTGGGCAACCGAGGAAAGCCGTTGGTGGAGGATCCCAGCTATCCGCCGAAATCCGATGTACTGGTGCTGGAGTCCACCTATGGGGATCGGGTCCACCGCCCGGCCGAGGAATCGGTTGAGGCGCTGCACCAGGCGTTGGTGGAGACGTTCGAGGCCGGGGGGAACGTGATTATGCCCTCGTTCGCGCTGGAGCGCACGCAGGAGGTGCTGTACATCCTGTTCAAGCTGTGGCGGCAAGGGGAGCTTCCGCGTTGTCGGATCTTCCTCGACTCACCCCTGGCCACGGCGGCGACCAAGATCTTCGACAGTTTCGCCGATCGTTTCCCGGAGCCGGCCAGGAAGCTGTTCCGCAAGAAGCGTGACCCGTTCGACTTTGAGCTTCTCGAATACACCTTAACTCGACAGGCTTCAAAGCGAATACCGGTGGACGAGGGGCGGTGCATCATCATCGCCGGATCGGGTATGTGTACCGGCGGTCGCGTCCTTCATCATCTGCGCAGACAGCTCCCTCAGCCCAACTCCTCTGTGGTGTTCGTGGGGTTCCAGGCCGTAGGTACATTGGGCCGGGAGATCTCCGAGGGGGCAGTTAAGGTGGAGGTCATGGGCTCGATTGTCCCCGTGCGCTGCCGCATCTGGAAGATCGACGGGCTGTCCGCGCACGCGGATCAGCCGATCTTGACCGACTGGGCGCTGAACGCCGACCCGGGGCAAGTGTACCTGGTGCATGGGGAAGAGTCGGGGCTGGCCACGCTGGCCAAGAAGCTGTCGGACCATGGCGTGGCCACCAACATCCCCCGCTGGCAGGAGACCGTGAGCCTCTAAGGTCAGCGGTCCTGGATCTCCGAAAGGAGCATCTCCGCGCGCTCCTGTGAGAGAGCGTTGTACAGGGGGTACTCGTCCCCCACGGGTTCCTCGAGAATGCTTGTGAGTACCCGCTCGGCCTCGTCCCACAGTTCCTCTTCCATGAGATAGTATTGGGCGAAGAACAAGCGATTCTCAAGATAAGCATCCACCACGGGGTCGATGGGACCATGGGGGCACAGGTCGGGCTCATCCACCACATGGCACAGGTACTCCAGTGATCTGCTCAGGTCCTGCACATACCTCCCCAAGCCGAGCATTGCAACGAGCGCCCGTTCGACGGCAGAACTGGGCAATTCCGTCCAAAAGGCTCCTAGCGTGCGGTAGACCCCGTAGTTGACGTAGCTGGGCTCGAGGTCCAGGATACGAAGGGCCAGGGCCTCCGTCTTGGGGGGAACCCGGCCGGTAACCGCGCCCATGACGTTGAATTCCGCTGCCCGCAGCCAGTTGGCCATCGCCCAGTACATCGCCGGCACATCGGTTTCGGTCTGCACGGCCTTCGCGTAGTCGGGTTCCAGCTCGGCGAACTGTTCGTTCATCCGCAGACTCCTGAGTCCCCAATACTTGCCCTTGAGGTATGTTTGCTCGGCCTGGCGGCTCCCGTCGGGGAGGAACGCGTCGGCCAATGTGTAATAGCATTGGGAAAGCTTGTTGACCACATCCTTCAGCTCGGGGTCAACGGGGAACTCGGTCACCGCACGCTCGTTCGTTTCGTCGAGCTCAGGGGGGATCGCGAGTGCAGCGCGAAAAGCTTCGATTGCGTCTTCTAACTGCTGTCGTCCATCTTCATCATAGTTGATCATGACGTCGTGCTCTGGGATCAGGGCCAGGGCATCGTCCAGCTCCATACCTGCAGCTCCCAGGACCGTGGCCCCGATAATGCAAAGGACAATAGCGGCTGCTTGCTTCACTGGTTACCACCTCCGCGTGGGTCGCTTGGACTATAGTTGCTGGCTCAGGTTCCGGCAAGTATGGCGCTGAATTGCCGTTGCTGGTAAACTTTCGCGATATCGATCCGCCTTTAGGAGGTGCCATGGCTGTCAAAGTGGATACGGACCTGTGTACGGGGTGTGGACTGTGCGCCCAGATTTGCCCGGATGTCTTTGAGATGGGCGATGACGGTTACGCGCATGTGATCGCTGGGGCTAACGAATCTCTGGATTGCGTCGACGAGGCCATCGATCAATGCCCCGTCGCGGCGATCAGCCGTTGATCTGAGAGCAAGGGCTGAGTGCAACAAGCTCAGCCCTTGTTTGATCTCTCTGGTTACGTGGCCTGGGCCGGGCGTGGCGTACGGGTAGGAGCGAGATGACGCTCGGCTGTCGCTGTCCTCGTTTAAAGGTGCTTACTTCCTCCGGGTCTCGTTTGTGGTCGGACTTCCGTTAAGATGACCTCCACCAAGGGTGTTCCTCTTGTACTGGGGCTGGGGATCGCCGTGATCTCCTTCGGAGCTATTCTGGTCCGACTGACCGATGTGCCCTCGCTTACTGTAGCTGCGTGGCGAATGGTATTCGCCTCCGTGGTATTGGTTCCTATAGCGTTGAAAAGGGGCGTGCGCCTATCCCCCCGCGGGCTGGCGTTGGCCGGGGGAGCGGGTCTGCTGCTGGCGCTGCACTTTGCCGCATGGATCGAGTCCGTGCACCTGACCACGGTCGCCAGCTCCACGGTGTTGGTCAACACACATCCGATATTCGTGGGGGTGTTGATGTGGGCGTTGGGAGAACGGTCCGACCGCGCGTTGTGGGAGGGCATTGGTCTTGCGGTGGCCGGGGGCGTCCTCATAGGGTGGGGTGACCTGCGGCTGGGAGGCCCGGAGCTGTTTGGAGACATGCTCGCCCTGGTTGGGGGCATCGCTGCGGCGGGCTATCTTGTCGTGGGTCGTGTGATGCGCCAGCATGGCACTTTGCTTCCCTACATCACTGTGGCCTACGGTGCTGCGGCGGTTGTGTTGTTGATTGTATCGGCCGGGGCTGGGGCACCGGCGCTCCCCCATGGGACGAACTGGTTGTGGATAGCCCTTCTTGCGCTGGGACCTCAGCTCATTGGGCATACCAGTGTGAATTGGGCCCTGCGCCGGGTGGCCGCACCAGCGGTGGCAGTGGCTGTGCTTGGCGAGCCGGCGGCGGCGACGCTGTGGGCCTACCTCCTGTTTGGCGAGCCAGTGGGGTTGGTGCAAGGGGTAGGGATGCTGTTCATTCTGTGTGGTATCCTCCGATCGCTGTTGCGGCGGCCGGAGGTGGTGATGGGAGGATGACGATGCGTGAAGCGGGCCTTGAACAAGGGATGAGAAAGATCGAGTGGGCTCGGCAGCACATGCCTGTGCTGCGTGAAGTGGAGCGTCGTTTGGCGGACGAGGGGGACCTCGCTGGGCTCCGAGTAGGTATATCTGTCCACCTGGAGGCCAAGACGGCGCGGTTGGCCCTGGCGCTGGCCTCCGCTGGGGCTGAGGTCGCAGTGACCGGGTCCAATCCTCTATCTACACAGGACGATGTGGCCTGTGCCCTGTCCGAGTCCGGCGTGGCCGTGTACGCCCGGCGGGGCGTGGATGAGCAGGGCTACCGGGAACACCTGCAGCAGGTCTTACGGCACGAACCACATCTGATCCTCGACGACGGGGGAGACCTGACCGCTCTGCTTCACCAGCCCCAGGCGGCAAGGGCCGGCAAGCTTATGGGCATCTGCGAGGAGACCACGACCGGGGTACTCCGGCTGCGAGGGCTGTGGGAGCAAGGGGAACTACGCTACCCCGCGATGGCGGTCAACGACGCCCGCATGAAGCACCTGTTCGACAACCGGTATGGGACCGGGCAATCGACGTGGGATGCGATTATGCGGTGCACCAATCTGTCGGTGGCGGGCAAGGTGGCGCTTGTCGTTGGATACGGTTGGTGCGGGCGGGGGATCGCGTTGCGCGCGCGGGGGTTGGGTGCTCGGGTGTTGGTAAGCGAGGTCGATCCGGTGCGGGCGGCGGAGGCGCTGATGGACGGATTCGAGGTGGTACCGGTCGAGAGGGGAATCAGCCGCGCGGACTTCGCGGTAACGGCCACCGGTTGTCGCGATGTGATTACGTATGAGGTCCTTGCTCGGGCAAAACCGGCGGCGGTGTTGGCCAATGCCGGGCACTTCGACGTGGAGATCGATGTTGCCGGCCTACGGGAGCATGCCTCCGCCCGCCCCGTGCGGGAGCATGTCGTAGCATACGCGCTACCCGGGGGACCTACGGTGCATCTGTTGGCTGAAGGTAGACTGGTGAACCTGGTCGCCGGCGACGGCCACCCGGTGGAGATCATGGACCTGTCGTTCTCGCTGCAGGCGCTGTCATTGGCCTGGTTGGCGCGGCACGCGGCCGACCTTCCTCCGGCGGTGCATCCCGTTCCGCAAGAGGTCGATGAGCTCGTGGCCAAGCTGTACCTTCGTGCTCGGGACGTCGAGCTTGACCAGCTCACCCCTGCGCAGCGTGCTTACCTCGCGGGAAGACAAGCCTGAGCTTGCGGAGAGCGAGGTCGGCCAGGAACACTACGGCGGCGGCCCACAATAGGGTTCTATGCAGAGAGTGCCAACTGCGCGCTCTTGCCGCTACCGGGGCCAGGTCGACCTCCGCCTCCGACAGCACTTGTCCGCCGGTCAGCTGTGTGAGCGACTCGACAGCCTCCATGTCGACCCCCAGGGAGGCCAGTTCCGGTTCATAGGGCAACGCCATCCCGAACGTTCCTCCGTACCGCCCCGTCTCGTCCCATACGCTGAGCACGTGGGAGCCGGCACCTGTGAACGGTGCCCGGGCTTCGTACCGACCTGGAGCGGAAGGTTCAAAGACCAGTTCGTGGGCGTTGTTCCGGCCCGCCAGCTCGCCCCGGAACTGCAGGCCGCTTACCCAGCGCCCGTCCTCTTCGACGTCCAGCCGGATGCGCACCTCGTCGTGTTCGACGGCCCAATCGAGCACAACGTCCTCCTTTGGCGACCATAGCCAGCCCACAAGCGCTCCCCATAGCTCTCCCAGCGAAGGTGACTCCAGCCACCGGCCCGACCAGCGCCCCTCCAGGTCGACGTTCACCACGGCAGCGCGTCCAAGGCCCAGTTGCCAGGCGGCTACGAGCGGGTCTCCCTCGGGGGCGATGAATCCCACTTCGGCCAAGGCCTTAGGAAAGGTCAGCACATAGCCGTCCAATGGAGGCAGATCGACCTGTTCCAGCCCGAGGGCTGCCGCGTCCGGTCCAACATGAACGGGGAACTCGCCCTGGCGGAACCTCGGCCGGGCGGCTTCCTTGGCCTCGCCGATGAACACCTGACGGAGGTCACGCGCATCCTCCACCACCAGAAGCTCCCCTTGGCCGGCCTGGGCAAGCTCTCCCAGAGCGCCCAAGTCCGCCTCGGCGCCCAAGGCGATCGATGTCACTCCTACACCGGACCGGCGCACTTCTTCGTACAGTTCAGGTAGATCGGGCCGGGGCAACGTCTTGCCGTCCGACAGGATCACCATGTGTCGGATGCGGGCGTCCAAGCCTTCCAGCTCTTCGAGTGCCCTTCGTACCGCCGGCACCAGATCGGTGCCCCCGATGGGTCTAAGCGCGCGGAGGTTCTCATACAGTTCTTGTCTGACTTCCTCCACCGGACCCGGATCGATCAACGATGCGGGGTAACGGTCAAAGGCGATGGCGCCCACAAAGTCCTCGGGATGCATGGCTTCCACCGCGGCAGCGGTTGCCTCTTTGAGAAGGTCGATGTGCTGGGCTCCGGCGGTGGTGGCGACCATCGAGGCCGACCTGTCCAGGACGAAGATGATCGCCGTAGCATCCTCCTCCAGCCGAGCCGGGACTGAGTAGGTGACCGGAAGCACCTCCTCCAGGGCACCTGCGTAGCCTTCAACCGCCGTTCTCCCCTGGATCACCAGAAGTCCTCCGCCGCCTGTCACGTAGGTCCTGAGGGCATCCACATCCGATCGGCTCAGCCCGGACAGCGGCCAGTTGTCCAGTACCACCAACTCCACGCCTGCGAGATCGGCCGTGGAGAACCTCTGGGTTGACATGGCTTCCAGGCCCGCCTCCTCCACGAGGCGGGCGGCCCTCATGCTCTCTCCAACCACCAGTACAGTGCTCGGCTCTCCCGCCTGCACCACCCAGTTGAGCCGGTTGTTTCCTGGAATGGGATCGTCATCGACCTCAACCTCCAACGTGAACGAATGTGCTCCCGGCTCATCCAGCCTTGCCGCGATGCTCACCTCGTGGATTCCCCCAGTGAGTTCTTCGACGCTGCGATCAAGCACCCGGCCGTCGCTTCGCCAGATGATCTCCGCCTCGACGGTGGTGGTGGCCTCGATCCGCCCGCGCAGCTCTACCGTGCCTAGAGGTGCTTGCTGCGGGCCTTCCAGGGAAACCACCCGCACAGGATCCTCCACCTCCACAGGGACCACCGATACCGGTACGCGGCGCTCCCGCGCCCGGGAGGCCGCGGCCCACATGTCGCCGCTGGTGGGTTGGGCATCGGACACAAGCAATATCTGCCCGCCGCCAACCCCGATCATGCCCAACGCCAGGTCAATCGACGCACCGATGTCGGTGGACAGGGCTTCGGCTGCCGGTGGTGACGCGGAAAGCGGGGGCACTCCATCGCCTGGGGGACGGGAGAGCTGCGGCGTGGCGGCGAACTCGATCAGCCCCACCGGGCCGGGGTAGTCCCTGAGCTGAGGGAGCAGTTCCCTGTATGAAGCCTCGCTGGCGTGAGCCACGCTTTCCGAGCGATCCACCAGCACAAACAGGGGTGAGTCGTCCGGCCGGCGCGCCACCTGGGGCTGAGTGAGGGCGAGCACAAGCAGTGTCATGGTCAGCGCTCTCCACCACAGCGCTTTGCGCCGGGAGAACACCAGCACTCCCAAGGGAAGGATAAGCGCAAGCAGGGCCCAGGGTACAAGCAGGCGGATCATACGCCGCTCCTTCTGGCCAGGTACCACTCGCCGCCCAACAGGATGAGGACGACGGCCGCCATCCACGGCCAGAGGGGGGCCTGGTGCTCGGTCGGGGCACGTGGCTCGGCAGTGTGCTCCGGCGGTCGATTAAGCGTCACCCGGGGCACGTTGGCCGCCACATAGTGCGAGCGACCCCCATGGCTCAGTTCGAACAGACCCGGTTCTTGCGGCACCCATACTCCAGCCGCCTGACCGCTGGGCGTGTGTATCACGGCATCGGCAGGCAGCTGCATAGCTTCGCCCACGGTGAGCGTGGCTCCTTCCGGGCTGGGGATCAGCCAGGACAGAGCATTTCGCAAAAGGACGGGAAAACCGACGGTCAGGGGCAGGTTGGAGCGGCCCAACTGGATGGGGAGAACCACGCGGCGGCCGTCCGCCGAGCTCCAGCGGGCCAGGGCAGGCAATCCCCCAAGCTTGAGCGGGACGTGAGCCCCTTCGGGCAGCGACAACTCGTGTACTGCCGTCGCCGTCCACGGCCTTTCATCCACTTGTTCCAGGAGTAGGTCCCGGTGTATCGTCCACCCGTCGGCGGGTACCAGATCGCCGCGCGGTGCCTCGGGGAGCCCCGCTTCCACCAGCAGGACCGGGCCGTCCACGGCCTCGTCAACGTCCTCGCGAACGACGACCGTAAGATCCCATGGGGGATCGGCAGCGCGCTCCACCGGGGCGGCCGCCCGCAGGGCTGACCACAGGTAGCGATCCTCATCTCCTATCCAGCGCACGCGCAGTGAGGCGGGCATGTCAAGCGCGTAATACCGCACGTCGTCGTAAGGAAAGGCATCGTCCGTGTTGAGCTCCGCAGCATATGCCGGGCCCACGCGGCCCCACAGGGGAAACGAGAACGTATCTTGTCTCTCCGGCTCCAACAGGCGGGCCTGCTGGAACGCACGTCCGCCCTCGATGTCCCGCACTGTGACCACCACATCACGGAACTCGGGGGTGTCGTTGCGGACGGTCACCAGGGCTTGGTAGCCGGAGTCGTCGGGTTGGGCGCGGACGGCGAACGCATCGATGGCTACATTGTCTACGGGGGAAAGCTCAATGACCTCTGCGGGTGCGTCGTCGGGCGCCGCCCCCGTGATCACGGTAACCCGATCCCATCCCTGGGGGGCAAGCGCCAAGGCCTGCGCCAGGGAAGGACGAGCCGTCAGGTTATACGAGAGCTGGGCAATGCCGGCCATAACCTCTTCCTCGCTGACGGTCGGACGCACGATCAGCTCGGGGGGATCACCCCACGAGATGAGCGCCCATGGTCCTGCCGAGCCTTGTACGACCTCGCGCGCCGCGCTTCGCGCCTCCTCCATACGGCCGGTGGGGGCCGAGCTTAGCGATGTGTCCACCACGATCGCTGTGGCTCCAGCCGGTCGGGTCCGCGTCACCACCGGAGATGAGAGCACCAGTGCCATCACAAGCACCGTCAGAACCTGCGCCCACAGGAGCAGGTCCGTTCGGGGGAGCCAACGCGCCACCCTGCTCATCGCATCGGGCGGCACCTGCTCCCACAAGAACAGTGCCGACACGGGCAGCTCCCGCTCGCGGCGCCGGAGCATATACAAGATCACGACGGCAGCGCTGGCCGCTCCCCAAGCGAGCGCCCACGGAACCAGCAGGCTCACACAGCCCTCCTTGACGAGACGGTGAGTGCCGCCTCAACCGCAGAAGTATCGGAGCGGAACAGGAAGTGCTCGATTCCCAGCTTGCGACACGCCGAGCTGAGCCCTTCGTTCCATGTACGCAAAGCCTCCTGATAGGAGCGCCATGCTTCCCGTCCGAGGACCAGCGGCCGGCTGTGACGCGTTTCCACATCCCACAGGCGGACTTCCCCCAGCCGGGGGGGATCGAGATCGATATCGGCGAGAAGCTGCACCGATCGCACCTGATGCTGCCGGTGTTGCAATGCTGCAAGCCCTTTCTCATATCCCTCCGGCGAGAGGAAGTCCGACAGGACGATGCAGGTGCCCGGGGCCCGCGAGAGTCGGGCCCAGCGCAAAAGATCCTCGTCGAGGGACCTCCTTCCCTCCGGTTGAAGTTCGCTCAGCATACGAAACGACTCCACAAGCGCTCCCTTGCCCCGGCGGGGGGAGAGATGGTCATCCCGCTGTTCTCCCAACCGGTGGATGGAGAACCGATCCTGGCTGCGGTGAGCCATGAACGCGAACGCGGCCGCCAGGCGCCTCGCCGCGTGCATCTTCGAAGGGTGTCCCTGGGCCATAGAAGCACTTGTGTCCAGCAATAAGTACAATGGTGATTCGGCTTCCCGAGCGAAGACCTTGGTTGCCAGCCGGCCGAGCCTGGCATATACGGCCCAGTCTATGAGGCGGTAGTCATCTCCCTCCTGGTAGGGGCGATGATCCGCGAATTCCAGTGACAACCCTGCCCAGGGGGACGGGTGTAGCCCGGGCAAGGTGCCGCGCACCCTTTCCAGACGTACCCGGGCGCGCGCGAGGGCCCGCAGTTCGGCGGCGGTGAGCAACACATCGTTCATGGGGCTCGAACTGAACTCACCACCGATTCCAGCACCTCGGCCGAAGTCACCCCTTCGGCCTCCCCGCGGAAATTGAGCAGCACCCGGTGTACGAGGGCCGGCCGAACGGCCCGCCGCAGATCATCGACGGTGACGTGATACCGCCCATCCAGAAATGCTTGGGCCTTGGCCGACCACACAAGGGCCAGTGTCCCACGAGGGCTGGGTCCGTACTGCACGTAGTCGTTCACCATCTGGGACGCGCCTGATCGATGCGGGTGGGCCGCCAAAACCAGACGAACGGCGTATTCCATGAGCGGTTCCGGGACGGCATAGCTGGCCACCACCTGTTGTGCCAGGAGAACCTGCTCCCGGGTCATCACAGGTTCAACGGAGGGCGCCGACTGTCCGCCGTACCGCCGGGCAATCTCCAGGAGTTCATCCTCGGGGGGCATGTGCACCTCTGCCTTGAACAAGAACCGGTCCACCTGGGCCTCAGGAAGCGGGTACGTTCCCTCCATCTCGATCGGATTCTGCGTCGCCAGGACGACGAACGGAGCCTCCAGCTCATGGGTTGTGCCGGCGACCGTAACCTGGTGCTCCTGCATCGCTTCCAGCAACGCGGCTTGCGTCTTGGGCGTAGCCCGGTTTACCTCGTCGGCCAGCACGGCGTTGGCAAACAGGGGGCCCGGCACGAACCGAAATGCCCCCTCCTCGGGCAGAAATACGTTTGTGCCGACGATATCCGCCGGCATGAGATCAGGCGTGCACTGCACACGGCTGTGCGAGAGGCCCATCGCGGTGCTCACGGTCCTTGCAAGCAGCGTCTTGCCCAATCCAGGGACCCCTTCGATGAGCAAGTGTCCCCCACAGAGAAGGCCCGCCAACGCAAGGTTCACCAGGTTTCTCTGCCCCACGATGACCTGATCTATCTCCGAACGAAGGTTGGCAACGGATTCTTGGGTCGCCTCGACATCGTGTTGGCTGATCATTCACTCACCTCCGTCCTGGGTGTTCACATGCTGGAAGTATCGCTGTATCAGGTCTCGAAGCTCGGGGGGCACCGCGCGGCCGCGAAGCAGCAGGTCCACCTCTTGGGGCGACATCTCGCGCGGTTCCGTGATCTCTGCCGGTCCCTCTCCCGGGACGTCAAATACCAAGTAGGCGCGCGCTTGACCTTCGCCCGGGCGGACATCCACCGGAAGCGGCGGCTCGTCCGGATCCACTTCTGGAAGCACGCCGTCTTCGTGGTCGTCGGGTTCCACATGCGCTGCGCCCGGCGGCCCGCCATACTGCGGGTCAGGGGTATCGTCCGCCGCATCATCGTCGCCTGATGCCCGATGGGCTGGAACGCCGTTCATCTCCAGCAAGTCATGCATGCCGTCGCGGCGGGCCTCATCCCGCGCCGCCGCCGCATCGCCCCCTGTGAACTCGCCGTCGGCGGGCGGTCCCTGGTCCCGAGGCTGGTCGGGCCCATCCAGAGGCGCATCGCCATCGGCTTCCGCATCCGGCAGGTCGGCCGCGAAGCCCTCGTCCTCGGCGAGTTCGCGCTGCGTTTCCAGGGCGCTATCAAGAGCTTCGGCCGCGTGAGTGATATCCCGTGCGTCGCCGCTCCGTGCGGCCTCCAGTACGATGTCGCGGAGATCATCGCGGGCGAGTTCGGAAGCAAGCTCAGATACTTCGTCGGCCACGTCCAAGGCGCCTCCCGTGGTAGCCAGCTCGGACAGCCGCTCGGCAAGTTCGCGCAGGAGGCCCTGTTGCTCGGCCAACGCCTTGGTCAACGCGTCGGGGTCATCGCCCAACTCGGCGAGGGCCTCCAAGCCCAACGCGGCGATGAACAGGTCCGAGTACGGCGTGTAGCCGGCCGTCTCCCGGTCCGCAGGTTCCCTCGGCGTCTCCGCGTGGACAGGGTCATCGTCCTGCTCGTCCTGCGGTACTTCCTCCGCCATCGGTTCCTCCACGACCGTTGCAACCTCCGGGGCCCGGGCCTCGCCGCTTGGAGGAAGCCACAGGGCTCCCACCATCGCTACGCCCACCAGCAACGCTCCCGCTTCCCACCGACCGGAGGCCAGGCGCCATAGTTTCCAGCGCCGTCCTGCGATCTCTGAGGTGAGCAGAGCCGCCACTCCTGTATCGGCCCGGTCGGCCATGGCATGCAGGGCCGCCAGACGTTCTCCGAGGCCAACCCGGCGCCCCATCCCAAGCAGTGCATGTTGTGTTGCTGCCGGCAGCAGCCAACCAAGGGCCGCCCCCGCAGCCACCAGCGTCCATAGCACGCTCGGCGGGGACCACTCCCAAAAGCCGGCGCTTACGAAGATCGCACCACAGATGAGCGCCGCGGTCAGCGCCCCGCGAAGCGCGCGCTTTGCCCTTGTCCAGAGAACGGCCCGACGGAGTAGGCGGAACGTCGCGCCTTCCATGTCATCACCCCCAAGAAGAACACGGCCGCTCCTGCGGAAGGCCCCCATCCGAGCATTCCGCCGACAGCCTGTCCTTCCCAAGCTTCGGCTACGGTGAGTAAGGGAGACAACGAACGTGGCGATGAAAGCGGAAGGAACATTATGCTTGCGAACAGCACGTACTTGGTCACGTACCTCAACGGATCCCATTGTACCAAAGTGATGAGTCCGGCCCCAACCACCGCCCAGCAGGCAAATCCGAACAGCAGATGCACGACTGTAATGGTCCATACATCCCACGGAGTGCCGGTCCAGGCCCGATACACCAAGAGCAGCGGGGCGACCAGGGCCAGGGCGATCAGCCCCAACGTGGCGGCCCGACCGGCCTGACGGAGCCACGAGCGCCGGCCGAATGCCGGTCCGGACGAATCCTCCCCAATCTGCATCCCGAGGAAGCCCATGAGCAGGGTAAGCACGTAGACAAGAAGCCTTCCCCCATGGGCTCCTTCCATGCTGCCCCGATAGTCCCCTACGGTGGCCGGCGTCATCGTGGCCAGCACGAAGGCCAGCCCGGCAAGCAGAAGAAAACGGCGGAGCACACCAATCAGGCGCGGCGGGACAAGCGGCTCAGGAATCTTCCGACCAAAGGAGAACACGGTCTACCTCCTTCCTGCCGTCGCGCACCGATGCCCCCTCGCGAAACGCAAGTGCACCCGGGTCGTCGACGTAGGTGGCGATCCTCTCCCATACAGGGTCCTGTATAGCCTGTGTCGCCGAGACCTCCCCCAGCCCCTCCACCGAGGCCCGCTCGTCCAACGTCCACAGGACCAACGTGTCCCCCTGCCCGAAGGTCACGTGTGTCCGCCACCCTTCGTCCCCCCACACCCAGCGCACATCACGTGCTGCTCCGGGTTCGTCCACCACCTGTTGGTCGGCCCACAGTCCGTCCAGCGTGATGGATTGTCCCCGTCGCGAGAACAAACTGGACCAAACGAGATCGGACTCGACACGGTTCATCCGACTTACGCGCCATTGATACTGGATACTGTGTAGTGGCACCGTAGGCACAACCGCACCATACAAGATCAAACCAAGCCCAACCACGCTCAACCCAACCGCGCCCCAGCGTTTGCCGTTCCCCCAACGGCCCAGCAACACCCCAGCCGCCAACAGGTACAGGATGGTGCCCAGTACATACCACCACCACACTTGGCCTTCGAACTGCGCCGGGCGGAGCGCGTTGCGCAGCTCCTCACTTGAAGGATGGGGGAACGCATCCAGCTGTTCCTCGGAAAGCAAAACCTGCCAAACCGTCAACGTCTCCTGCGTTGCTCGGCTCAGCGAGGCCCCCTCGGCGACTTCGATGGCCGAAACACTGGAGTAGACAAGCGGATCGCGGGGCAGGTCCGCTGGATCGTAGACCACTGTACCGGGCTGAACACCGGCCGCGGGTTGACCCACGTGCAGCCGTATCGGCAGCGGCGCAAGTTCGACTTCGACCTCAACCGAGGTTAGCCGCTCACCACCTGCGTAGTAGCCGACAACAAGTTCCCCGGCTCCCAGAGCAAGCGGCCACGGCAGCACAAGCCGGGTCTGTCCCCCTGGCCCAAGGGCCACAGGCCTCATCATTTCCCGGCGTCCCTCTCCGCGCCACGGCGACCCGACGTGCTGGTGGACGACCAACTCCCCCGCTACCGTGGCGGGTGCGTCGTTTGTGATCTGTATCCACAGGGGATTAATCTCGCCGGCGGTTGCGTGTCCTTCCCAGCCAAACTCGGCATCCAGGGCGACCTGGGCCCCTACCGAGAAGGACACCGCTGCAAGCAGCACACACAGAACTCTCATTGGGGAAGGCTGTTCACCGCCTCCCAAGCATCTTCGGACAACACGTCGGCATACACCTGCGTCGTGCGGACCGACGCGTGGCCGAGTTGCTTTTGCACAAGCCTCAGGTTGTAGCGCGACGATCTATAGAGCATCGACGCGTACGTATGGCGGCACGAATGGATGGTGAAGCGTCCGGGGATCCCCGCCCGGGCGGCCATGCGTTTGAACATCAGGTACACGGCTTGGCGCGTGAGTTCGCCGCCCTGAGGGGAGGGAACAAGGTGTGCATCGGGGGCAGTGCTCTCTCCAATCGCCTCCTTCCATTCGACGTACTCCCGTAGATGCTCCCGCAGCGCTTGGCCGATGTCCACTCCGCGCTGGCGCCCGCCCTTGCCATTACGCACGAGAATGGCGGCCTGTCCGGGATCGAGGAGGATGTCTCCCAGCCGCAGGGCGGTGATCTCCGAGACCCGGAGCCCGGCGTCGAGCGCGATGTGAAGGATCATCCAGTCTCGCATCGGACCGGTCCGGCCCCTCTTTCGGGCCTCCTCGGCCGCGCGGCGGGCCACGGTCTTCAACTGACGCACCTGTGCCATGGTCATGAAGTCCTCTTGGGTCAGCTCCAAGGCCACGTTTCCTCCTTCACACAGTTTACTCTTGTAGCCGGTAAGTTAACAATAGAACACGTGGACGCTGTGATGGTGTCCAGCAGACGTGTTTCGCGAGAGCGAACTTTACAAAAGGACCCTTTTGTAAAGTATGTCATCCG
>SL_5KL_010_SEDDRAFT_10000019_pt1 | contig 75561 bp, 80 predicted proteins | sample SodLakKL_010_SED_FD_9118 | JGI IMG/M metagenome (IMG submission 9118)
GCAAGCCGTCTGACTGGGATGTATTTGTACTCGTCTGCCAGCTGATCCGCACCCCGAAGCGTGCGCGCTCCCCAGACCACACTGCCAGATGCAGGGAACGACCTGAGACAGTTTATACCCAGGGGATTGAGCATTCCGTTTTCCTCATCGGTCAGATTGACTTCAAGCCCCACGATTCCGCTCAACGATGCATCGAGTCCGGCAGGAGCTTTCCATATTCCTCTAGTAGAGTCCGTTCGTGAAAACACTCCTGCTATGATCCCGCAGGGAACAAATGTATTGATCTGCCGGTCGCGCATCGGATCTGCTTGCCTGACTCTCGGAAAGAACAGTGCAGCATTGCGCGAAGCTATCCCTTTTAACTCGTATGTTTTAAATCCATTTTTAGCTGTTATGGCTGCAGTTTCTTTGTTTGCACTCCAATCTGCGGGCGAATCTACAATCAGCATTGCTCTTCTTTTTTTACAATATGCAAGCGCTTCGACATACACACCAACATCTGTATCGCCGTCTCTCTTATCGGGTGGAATACAAAGCAGGTTGAATATGTCAGCTTTTTCGAGTGCGTAGATTCCAGTCTTATTGTCTTTAGATCCCGTATAATCGCCAACTTCGAGCGATGCGCTATCATGTCCCCTTTTCTCCTCCTCAACGGTATACTCGTGTTCTTCTGGCCTTCCCGTTCCCAGTTCAGAACCTGCTTCGACCCGAACAAAAGAAGATTCCCTTTCCAAAACTTTATCTATCTGACGTAAATAATCTGGATGAACCGATACATTCATTATCTTTTCTGTTGTGCCGGTTGACCTGTCGGTCACTGTTAGATTGTAGAGATTATTATCCGGATTGCCGGCGTCATCCTCCATTGTCTCATAATCGACCTTAATGAATAGTTGGTTTCCCCAGGCACCGGGACTTGCCGCCACTAAAGCGGGCTTGCCCTCTCCAAGAGAAATACGTGCAGTTGTATTTAAAGACTCATCAGAAGAATCGGTTGGGGTTTGATATAATCTTACAATAATCGCCTGCGAGCCGCCGTTGTTGTAAAAATCGCGGACCGCGTATGACATGGGATAGTCTTTGTGCAGACCACCGAACATTCGCTCAAAATCGGCGAAGCTGTTAATAATCCGCGGTTCGTTCACCTCCCCTCGGACCGAACGGCCGATAAATGCAGCAACTGATGTGGCAACACCGGTGATGGTCCGCACACCACTTGGCACTTCATGAATATAGACACCAGGATAAGTTGGGGTCACTGACATACATTAAACCTCCTTGAAATTATTGAATAATCCACTTAGATGTAAGGTGTTGCGACTTTGTATCCAACCGGAATTTTAACATTCACCATGATTCCTGAATGCAGCTGTGGTATACAACTCCCAATCTGAGGGCCTTGGAAGAAATGCCCCTGCCTTGGGAGGCATTCACCGGGAGCTGGCAGTAGACCGAATCAAAGAAGCGGTACTGACCTGCCGCATAACAGATTGTAGTCGCCTTCCCGAAGACACCGCCGCAGTTTCATGTCCTGATCAAGACTAAGGTCGCAATCTTCAGACGGTTCAGATAGAGTAAATTCTCCTCAGAAGCTCTGGCCGGCCGCTTCGCATTTATTCCTGATCAAAAGATAAAAATTACCACCAGCCAGGCGGGCCGGGAGAGTCCTCTAAAAAATGTTGCAAACCCTGCGCCAAACTCCCCGATCGTCTGAATACATATCAATTAATTGTTGTTCTGCATTGTAACTCTTTGATATAAAACATTTTAAATTCAATATAAATGTCAGATTGTCTGCTGATCCCGTCAGTATTTTTTGTTGAAGGCTGACCGAAGCTTCATTTTTGAAATAATTATTACAAAAATGTAATATTTATTACATACTCTAGCCTTAACCAGCTCATGTTGGTTAGCTAACCTGCAAAATTTCGGTTCCCCGACCTTTGCAGTGGAATTATTCTAACGCATCACCTTTACTCTTCAGCTTCTTGGTTTTCTAAATTTTGGCTGATTGGGCATAAAATCCGCTCGTTATGTCGAAACACCAAAATTGCTCACCTGCTTTTTCTTTCCAGACGGAGTTTTTCCTTGAAGCCGGGCATGCCCGGTGCTAATATTATAATAATGCAAAGGAACAAATCACGCGAAATTAAAATTGGCCATGTAGGCGTGGGCGGTAATAATCCGGTCCGGCTCCAGAGCATGACCAATACTCCTACAAGAGATGCACAGGCCACTTTAAACCAGATCAATGCCCTGGCTCTGGCCGGCTGCGAACTGGTCAGGGTGGCCGTACCTGACTTTGAGGACGCTGCAGCCCTGTTTGAAATCAAAAAACACTGTCCCATTCCTCTCATCGCCGACATCCATTTTGATCACCGCCTGGCCCTTAGGGCCATGGATGCAGGAGTGGACGGACTGCGCATCAATCCAGGCAATATCAGCGACCCCTCCAAGGTGGCCAGGATTGTGGACCAGGCCAAAAAACACCGGATACCCATCCGTATCGGGGTCAACAGCGGATCAGTGGAAAAGAAGCTGCTCAAAAAATACAACGGTCCTGCTCCTGAGGCCATGGTGGAAAGCGCTCTGGGTCACATTAGACTGCTGGAAGAGCAGAACTTTGATCTGATCAAGATATCCATCAAATCATCCTCTGTTTTGGATACCATTGCCGCCTACCAGCTCATGGCCAGGCAAAGGGATTATCCGCTGCACATCGGGATTACCGAGGCGGGAACCCCCCTACGCGGGGCAGCCAAGTCCGGAGTCGGAATGGGAATACTTCTGTACCAGGGTCTCGGAGACACCCTGCGCGTTTCTCTTACCGGCGATCCGCTCCAGGAAATGACTGTAGCCTGGGAGATTCTCAGGGCACTGAATCTGCGGCACAGGGGCCCGGAAATTATTTCCTGCCCCACCTGCGGCCGCACAGAAATAGACCTGCCTGCCCTTGCCCTTGCTGTGGAGGACAGGTTGAGAAACGTGGAAAAGGTGTTCACCGTGGCTGTCATGGGTTGTGTAGTTAACGGCCCCGGCGAGGCCCGGGAGGCAGACATCGGGATTGCCGGAGGTAGAGACTGCGGAATTATATTCAGGAAAGGCCGGACAATACGCAAGGTAAGGGGCCAGGATCTTGTCCCCGAGTTTATGGCTGAACTGGAAGATTTTTTGCGCTTGACATAATTTGATTGTGCAAATATTTTTAAATGTTTGCTTTCATAACCTTGCTCTCATGAGAGGGCCATCAGACCGAAAGGAGGAAAATGCATGATGCATGGCAAGTACGAAACTCTTCTTTTGCTTGATCCGGAACTGGGCAACGAGGGAAGCAGTGTCCTGTTGGAAAAATTTTCAGGCGTCCTGGAAAAAAACGGGGGGCAGATCATCAGGAATGACGACTGGGGAGTCAAGACCCTGGCCTATCCGGTTCAGAAACAGGTTCGTGGCAGGTATATCCGCATGGAATACTCTCTGCCGCCTGCTCAGGTCTCAGAGTTTGAGCGCAATATCCGCATCACGGATGGAGTCTTCAAATTTTTGACCGTAAAGCTGGATCAGGCACAGGACAAGCAAGAACAGCAGGAGGTGGAATAAAATGGCATTCAAAAAATTCACTCCCCGCAAAAAATACTGCCGTTTCTGCGCTTCCAGGGAAATTCTTCTGGACTACAAAAACGTGGAGATGCTCAAGGACTTCATTACCGACAGGGGCAAAATCATCGCCCGCAGAATCACCGGCAACTGCGCCAAACATCAAAGAGTTCTGACAACGGAGATCAAGAAGGCCAGACAGATGGCGCTTCTTTACTATACTGTAACTCACAGCGCTGATGTCAAAAAAAAGACAACCTAGGAGAATTCAACATGCAGCTGATTTTAAGAGCAGATGTGGACAACCTTGGCCGGCTGGGCGATAAGGTCAAGGTTAAGCCCGGATATGCACGCAACTATCTCATACCACAAGGCCTTGCCTATCCTGCAACCAGGGCTAATCTGAACATCTTTGAGCAGGAAAAAAGACAGTTGCAGAAAAAGATGGATGCACTGCGCGATTCCGCCAGGACCCTGGCTGAAAAGCTTGAAGAGGTCCAGGTGGAGATTCCTGTTCGTGTGGGTGAGCACGACAAGCTTTACGGATCGGTCACAACTACCATGATTGCCGATGTTCTGTCTCAAATGGGGATTGATATTGACCGGCGCAAAATCGTTCTGGACAACCCCATAAGAAACCTGGGCGAGTATGAAGTTGGCATAAAACTTCACCACGATGTCCAATCCAAAATCAAGGTCAGTGTGGTAAAACATGGAAGCGAACAGCAAGTCGGGCAGGCCCGGAAAGAATCATGACAGCGGCTCTCCTGCATCCAGGCAGAAAGGCTTTAAAAAACCCCATGTGAACAGGGCCTCAGAAACTGTTTCTGCTGACCTGATCAAAAAAATGCCCCCTCAGAACCTGGAGGCTGAACAGGCGGTTCTTGGCGGGGTTTTTTTGTCCAACGAGGTCCTGCATACACTTATAGATACCCTGAGCGAAGAGGATTTCTACTCCCCTGCCCATCGGATCATCTTCCGGAACTTTTTGGAGCTTTACCGGCGCAATATCCCGGTGGACCTGGTCACAGTGCATGAGGAACTGGATAAGAACTCCCTGCTGGAAAGCATAGGCGGAGCAGTTTATCTGGCCTCATTGACCGAGGCTGTAGCCGCATCCGCCAACGTGCTTTATTATGCCCAGATAGTTAAAGAAAAGTCCGTGCGCAGACATCTGATCCAGGCCGCCACCAGTATCATTGCCAGGAGCTTCGAGCCCGGCTGCGAGATGAGCGAGCTGCTGGATTCTTCAGAACAGAGCATTTTTGCCATCAGCGAATCCAAAACCAAGCCTGTTTTTCGTTCCACCAGGGAGCTGGTGGATGATGTATTTGAACTTCTGGAAAAAAGAGTGGAACGCAAGGAACTGGTTACCGGCGTTGCTACAGGATATCACAAATTGGACGAGCTCACCGCGGGATTCCAGCCTACCGACCTGATTATCTGCGCCGGACGTCCCAGTATGGGCAAAACTGCTTTTGCCTTGAATGTAGCCATGCGTTCGGCAGTATCCAATGGGATAAAAACCGCTGTCTTTTCCCTGGAAATGTCCATGGAACAGCTCATGATGCGCATGCTCTGCGCATGGGGCAAGGTTAACCTCAAAAACCTGCGCACAGGCTTTTTAAGCGACGAGGACTGGGCCAGACTTTATCAGTCAGCCGATGCCCTGTCCAGGGCTCCCATCTATATTGATGATACCCCGTCTCTGTCCTCCATGGAGATGCGGGCCAGGAGCCGCCGTCTTAAATCCGAAAAAGGTCTGGACCTGGTGGTTGTTGACTATCTGCAGCTCATGCGCGCCGGCAGGTTCATCGACTCCCGGGAGCAGGAGATTTCGGAAATCTCCAGGTCACTGAAGGCCCTGGCCAAAGAATTGAGCGTGCCGGTACTGGCCCTTTCCCAGCTAAACCGCAAAGTAGAGGAAAGGACAAACAAAAGACCTGTGCTGTCGGATCTGCGGGAATCCGGAGCAATTGAACAGGATGCTGACGTAATACTGTTTCTGTACCGGGACGGGGTATATAACCCCAGAGAGGACAACCCCCGCAGGGATATAGCAGAAGTCATCGTGGGCAAGCAAAGAAACGGGCCTGTGGGAGCTGTTGAGCTGTCTTACCTGGACCGTTTTACAGCCTTTGAAAACCTGAGCCATATTCCGGTCCCGTCTGAAGAACAAAGCACACAACTTATTTAAGATGCCGGTTAATAAGCATGGAAATCTTTGACTCCTATGAGCTGCTGGATCGCAGTGATCTGGAAGAACTCCAGGCGGTGCGCCTGAAAAACACTGTTTACCAGGCCACTGCCTCCAATTTCTACAGAAACCGGCTGGCCCGGTCAGGAATAAAGGTTGCCCACATAAATCATTCCCGGGATATTGCTGCGCTGCCCTTCACCACCAAGGAAGACCTTCGTGAACACTACCCTTTTGGTTTTCTGGCCCTGCCCAGAGAAAAAATGGTCCGGCTGCATGCCTCTTCCGGGACCACGGGTTCATCCACGGTCATTTTGCATACCCAGAACGATCTCAATGTCTGGGCTGACTTGGTGGCCAGATCCATTCATGCAGCCGGAGTAAGATCAAGGGATGTTTTCCAGAACATGAGTGGATACGGTCTTTTCACCGGGGGGCTGGGAATCCATTACGGGGCTGAAAGACTGGGATGCCTCACCATCCCCGCAGGTGCCGGAAACAGTAAGCGCCAGATAAAAATGCTTGAAGATTTCCAGGTGACAGTGGCTCATATAATACCCTCCTACGCCCTGCATCTGAGTTCTGTTTTTGATCAGCTGGGGCTTGACCCCCGTTCCCTTCACCTGCGCATCATGCTCATCGGAGCAGAGCCTCATACCCAAGAAGTCAGAACCAGGATCCAGGACATTTACGGGGTCAAAGCATATAATTCCTACGGCCTGTCAGAAATGAACGGTCCGGGCGTAGCTTTCGAGTGCGTTCACCAGAACGGCATGCATCTCTGGGAGGACGCCTATCTGGCGGAAATAATCGATCCCGTGACTCTTGAACCGGTTCCCGAAGGCATAAAAGGCGAACTGGTTTTGACCACTCTCGCCCGGGAAGGAATGCCCCTCTTGAGATACCGCACCAGAGACCTGACCAGGTTTATCCCAGGAGAATGTCCCTGCGGCCGCAGGCACAGACGCATTGACCGCATTGCTGGACGCTCCGACGACATGATGGTCATCAAGGGGGTTAATGTCTACCCCATGCAGGTGGAAAGAGTGCTCATGTCCATTCCAGAGGTAGGGCAAAACTATCTTATCCAGCTGGAGCGTGAAGGCTATCTGGACCAGATGCGGGTCAAGGTTGAAATCCGCGACGAATATTTTGTTGAGGACATGCGCCAGCTGCAGAAACTGCAGCAGAAAATAGCCGGCCTGTTAAGAGAGGAAATACTTATCAGCCCAAAAGTTGACCTTGTGGAGCACAATTCTCTGCCCAACTCCCAGGGCAAGGCCATCCGCGTTGTGGATACAAGAAACAAACAGAATTAATTGCAGCTATTAACCTGTCTACAACCCGTCTGCTGCAGAAAACGGATGCAAGGAGCAGAAGCATGACTAAAGTAGCAATTTTCATGGGCAGCAAGTCCGATCTGGATCTGGTCAGACCCTGCGCCGAAGTACTCAAGAGCCTGGAAATCGAACACCTCATGACCATTACCTCGGCCCACCGCACTCCTCTAAGGACAAAAGAACTGGTGCGGGACATGGAAGCAAAAGGCTGCAGGATCTTCATCTGCGCTGCTGGAATGGCCGCTCATCTGGCCGGTGCCGTGGCCGCCCAGACCATAAAGCCGGTGATCGGCATTCCTCTGGCCGCTTCCAGCCTGAACGGCTGGGATGCTCTGCTGGCCACAGTACAGATGCCTCCGGGATTTCCCGTGGGCACAGTAGCCCTGGACAAGGCCGGCGCCAGAAACGCTGCCTGGATGGCTGCCCAGATCCTGGCGCTGGAAGACGAGGCCCTGGCCGCAAAGATCATAAAGGCCAGGGAAAAAATGGCCAAAGACGTGGAAAGAGCTGCTCAGGAGCTCAAGGGGTGAACAACGGCAGCCCGGCTTTGATCATTCTGGCCTGCGTATTTACCGGAAGCCTGGTCATAGCCGCGGTTATTTCCTCCAAGATCATCAGCTTGGGCCCCATTGTGGTGCCCGCAGGAATCCTGGCATACTGCCTGACCTTTGTGGCCTCCGATGTCATCAGCGAAATCTGGGGCAAGAACAGGGCCAGACAGGTGGTCACAGGAGGTTTTGTGGCCCTGGTAGTCTGCCTGGGTCTGATTCATCTGGCCCTGGCCTGGCCTGCAGCACCATTCTGGGAAGGACGGGAAAGCTTTGAAGAGGTCCTGGGAGCCACTCCAAGAATCATTCTGGCTTCCCTGGCAGCTTATCTGGTCAGCCAGAATCACGATGTCTGGGCCTTTCACTTCTGGAAAAAGGCATTTCAGGGCAGACACCTGTGGCTTAGGAACAATCTGTCCACCAGTGTCTCTCAGATCCTGGACAGCACCATATTCATCTGCATTGCCTTCTGGGGGATAATGCCTGTAATGCCAATGATCCTGGGACAAATTCTGGTCAAGCTTCTTATAGCTCTTCTGGACACTCCAGTGGTTTATTTTCTGGTCTGGCTGCTCAAAAAGCCCCTTGCAAAAGAAAACCCGTCTGCATCCGGTTAAACTATTACCTTTTTCCCGATATCCCGACGATAATAACTACCTTCAAAAGATATCTGTTCCACTGCCCGGTAACAGCGCTCAATAGCATCCTTCAGGCCGTCTCCCAGTGCGGTCACCCCAAGAACCCGGCCTCCGTCGGTTACCAGGCGGCCATCTGTGTGCCTGGTTCCGGCATGAAAAACCTTAACCAGAGGATCCTCCTCGGCCTTCTGAATTCCGTTTATTTCATGGCCCTTGGTGAATCTGCGCGGATAGCCCTCAGAGGACAGGACAACACACACCGAAGCCTCCGGGCGGACCCTTAGATCGATTTTTTCAGCGCCGCCATGAACACAGGCCGTAATGATCTCCAGAAGATCCGATTCCATGCGCATAAGCAGAGGCTGACATTCGGGATCCCCGAAGCGGACATTGTATTCCAGCACGTTAGGCCCTTGAGCTGTAAACATGAGACCGGCATACAGAACGCCTTTAAATGGCTGTTCTGTCTGTTCCAGATGCTGCAGAATAGGCCTGATAACCAGATCAGCTGTTTCCTGATACTTTTCAGGAGGCAAAACCGGCGCCGGGCTGTAGGCCCCCATTCCTCCTGTATTGGGACCGGTATCATTTTCTCCGATGCGCTTGTAATCCTGTGCGGAAGGAAGCAGAATAAAGTCATGGCCGTCGCAAAGAGCCAGAAAGGATGCCTCTTCCCCTTCAAGAGCCTCTTCAATGACCACCCGTTCTCCTGCCTTGCCGAAAACTTCCTTGACCAGCATGTCGTGCAGGGCTTCCTGAGCCTCGCTGTAATCTGAGGCCACTACAACACCTTTTCCGGCTGCCAGGCCGTCCGCCTTTACCACCAGGGGATATGCTCTGGAACGCACATGGTTCAGGGCCTGAAAATAATCCTCGAACACCTTGTGCCTGGCTGTAGGCACTTCCGCTTGAGCCATTAGCGACTTGGCAAAGGCCTTGCTGCCCTCGAGCTGGGCCGCATATGTTCCAGGCCCAAAACATGGGATGCGCTCACTTTCCAGGGCATCGGTCAACCCCAGGACCAGAGGCAGTTCAGGGCCGACTATAACCAGATCCACCTTTCTTTCCCTGGCCAGCCTGACCAGTCCGGGAATATCATCGACATCCACAGGAATATTCTCCCCCTCGAGAGCTGTACCGCCGTTGCCGGGCGCGATATAAAGCTCCACGAGTCCCGGGCTCTGCCGGATCTTCCAGGCCAGGGCATGTTCACGTCCGCCTGAACCCACTATCAATACGCGCATACGTGCTCCTTGGATTATTCTTGATAAAAAATGCAACAAACAGAAATTTCAGATTCGGTCAATCAGAATACAATTTACTGATAGTCCAGCTACCTGCGCTTGAACAGCCTTTCAAGCTCCCTGCTCCCAATTTCCAGACAAATGGGGCGGCCGTGAGGGCAGAACTGTCTGTTTTTGCACTGCATAAGCCTGTGAGCCAGGCCCATGGCTTCATCAGGAGTAAGGCCCTGTCCTGCCTTGAGGGCAGTGCGGCAGGACAGAAGAACAAGCACCTCATCCAGATCCCTGGTCTTTTCTGTCAGGATGGAACGTAAGATATCCAGGCCATCTTTGGAAGACAGAAAGTCAGGCAGGCCTGAAATCTGAAGATTGCTGTTTTCCTGAATCTCCAGTCTGAAGCCCAGAGATTTTAGAGTTTCCCAGCCGTCTTCCAGGACTGTTTTTTCCGATGGGTGCAGGTGGATCTGAACAGGCATGGCCAGCCATCTGCTTTGAATGTGCTCTGCTTCGCTTTTTGTCTGTTCAAAAATGATCCGTTCGTGAGCCCCGTGCTGATCCATGATCAGAATCCGTCCGGATGTCTTGAGAAACAGAAGATAGGTCTTCTCCACCTGGCCCAGATAGGTAAGCTTCATATCCTCCGAGTAAAGCCCTGACTGCCTGGTTACTTCTTCTGGCCTGTATGGATAGTCCAGAGCTTTTTCTGCCGTAAAGTCCTTCTGAAATCCGGGCAGTTCCAGATTCTTTTCCATATAATCCCCTGCCTGGAGAGAAAGACTGTCCTGATTCTTATTTTGACCAGTTGCAGAAAGCACAGGATCATGCTCTGTCTCCGCAACAGGGCTCTCACCAAGAACACCGCCTACAGCCCGGACCACCAGGGAAAAAATCTGCTTTTCATTGCGGAAACGCACTTCAGATTTAGCCGGATGAACATTGACATCCACTTCCTTGGACGGAATCTGAAGGAACATGACCACCTGGGGGTATTCCCTGGACAAAAGCCTGCCCTTATATGCCTGTCTCAGCGCTGACATGAGCATTCTGTCCCTTACAGGCCTGTCATTGACATAAAAATACATGCGTTCACCCCTGGCCTGGGCATTTTCCGGAGCAGAAGCCATGCCATGTACCTTGTACTCCCCCTGTTCCAGATAAAACTTTCTAAGCCCGCGGCAGACCTGTTCCGGCCAGATCCTGGCCAGCCTCTCCTCCAGAGTTTCTTTCCTGAAGAATCTGTAAATGGTTCGTCCGTCCATTTCCAGCTCCATATCCACTTCCAGACGGGCCAGAGCCATGCGTATAAAGCTTTCAGAACATCTTCTGGCTTCAGTGTTCATGGTCTTGAGAAATTTTAGTCTGGCCGGAATATTGGCCAGAAGATTCTGTACCCTGACCCTGGTACCCCGACTCATGGCCACGGGGCCCTGCTCCAGGTTCTCTCCGTAGAGCATTTCCAGAAAATATCCCTCGTTTCTGCCGCGCAAGCATGACCCCAGGTAAAGCCTGGACACTGAAGCGATGCTGGGCAGGGCCTCTCCCCTGAAGCCAAAGCTCTGCACAGCAAACAGATTTTCTAGACTGGATATCTTGCTGGTGGCATGCCGGGTAACCGCCAGGGCTATTTCATCAGGCTCCATGCCCTCCCCGTCGTCCACCACCTCAATCAGGACCTGGCCGCCCTTTTCCAGGCGCACCTTTACACTGCTGGCCCCGGCGTCAAGGCTGTTCTCCATGAGTTCCTTGACCACGCTGGCCGGCCTCTCCACCACTTCTCCGGCAGCTATCTGGTTCTGCAGACCAGGAGGAAGAATTCTTATTCTGCCCAAAGCTTATATGCCCCATTCTCCCAGATTGAGCAGATTGATCCGGATCTCAAAGCTGTGATCATAATCCGTTTCCCTGACTGCGAATTCCAGACTGTAGCACTGGTGCCGGTACTTGATGCGCAGCTCTCTTTTCAGATCAACAGACTCCTCCAGATCTCTTCGATACAAAAGACCCAGATGCCAGTTGCGTATAAAATCCAGGTCCGCTCCCAGCTCCATAATACTGGTCTTGTCAACGATTCTGCGCTTGTACTCATCAATTTGGTCAAGAAAATCCAGGCTGAACCAGGTGCTCACTTTATCCGGCCAAGTCAGGGTCAATGTATGCTCATGTTCTGTTATCATGTTTTCATAAAAGGAGTACCAGGTCTTATTGCGCAGGGTAACGTACTGATTGGGATTGAAGCGTACCTGAGCCATGAGATCGGAAAAAGGCCTGCGCTCATATTCATTAAGCCTGTCTCTGCGCCTGGCTTCACGGAAGTCATAGGACTGCTCAAGCTTGAGCTGCAAAAAATCTCGGTAGTCCCGCCTGAGCCTGGGACCCTCATCATCTGCAGCCTCAACAATCCTTTCCTGCCTGCGGGTAAAATAGTTGCTCAGGGTATAGGTCAACTCCTCTCTGGGAGCTATACGGTCTATTGAATCAAATTGAGGATATTTTTCCTGATCCTTTTCCGGAATATAATCGAACTCAACCTCGGGAACAATAGTGTGCCTGAGTCCGGTCCAGGCAGAACTTCCCACAGGATCGACGCCTGGATCGAGCGGCCTGCCCATGTCAAAAATACGGAACAGTTCCGAGTCAGCGCTCAGATTGAAATCATAGATTCCCCTGGTCTGGAGGCGGTTGTCTGTGTCCCGTTCCGCCGGATCAGCCTGAAAACTATCCACCATATAGCCGGTCTGTCTCCAGCCCACTCTGGGAGTGATCCTGCCCCATCCTGCTCTCAAAGGCAGGCTCAGCCTGGGATGGACATCAACTCTGCCGGCAGTGGTTCCGTACTTCCGCCAAAAATACACGGCCTGATTGGCGGACTCCAGCTCAAAAGGGGAGTTTCCCAGGGAGGTGCGGTAAAGATCAAGGTTAGTTTCCGGCAGCCTCTGCAGAGTAGGGTTCTTACTGCGAGGCAGGTTATCATTCTTGTATGCCAGGTGATCCGAGTAGACCAGACGTGCATTCAGACCCCACCGGCCCCAGTTGCGGGCGGCGCTGAATATATTGGTCCTGATAAGCCGGTTCCTGTCCTGGATGTCCCGGCCGAACCTGCTTTCGAACTCGTCCCTGCTGGCATAAAACCCTGACTGTCCGGACTTGAATTCCATCAGATAATTTTGATCCGAAACCAGATCAACATCCGCCTTGTAGGTCCAGCCTGTAGCCGGGTCATAACCGTCATACTTGCCCCTTATCCAGTACCTGTCCCGGTTGGATCTGAACAGCTCTTGACCACGATATTCTCTGAACAGCCGTTCCGGCACATTGTCTTCATCGTGAATCTCGCGGTCCCTGAGCCAGTCAGCCCGCCAGAGCCCCTTGCTGTAAAGACCCGGAGTATGCCTGTACTCAGTTCCGGCCATGAGGCCCCGGTCAGAATAATAATTGGCATAAAATGTCATGTCCCGCTGATCATCTATAACCCAGTAATAGGGAACATTTACATTCACACCGTATTCAGAACCATAGCCAATATCAGGAAAAAGGAATCCGCTCTGACGCTCGGTCTTGACCGGGGCTATCATGTAAGGCGAATACAGAACAGGTCTGTCTTTTATCCTGAACCTAGGATGCCAGAGCCTGGCATAACCTTCAACGGTTATTTCGCCCCGGCTGGATTTGATGGACCACGGGGCCGGACGGTCGTCGCAGGAAGTCATGACGCCCTGCTCAAAAGTATAGGTATGGGGTCCTGTTTTTTCCAGACGCCTGCCGGTAAAATACACGTTGTGTTCAGCCATGAAAACCTGACCGTCCTTGATCCACCCCACATGGCTGTCAATATCCAGCTCAGCCTCTTCTCCAGTAATGGAATCCCCTTCAAATTCGGCCCGGATATTGCCGCGCAGATAAACCCAGTTGGTATCAGTATACAATCTGGCATACTCCGCCTGTACATAGTCGTTCAAACGCCACAGATGAACATTGCCGAAAGCCTCCAACAGATTTTTGTCCTGGTCCACTTCCAGCCTGTCTGCCTCTAGATACCAGGGTTCATCACCGGCTTGAACCAAAGGAGTGTTCAACAGCAAGACCGGGATAAGCGCCAAAAGAACTTTAATAATATTAAAATTCACGTAAGCAGCCTCTGGCTGGATGATTGGCCGGGCCTGGTCATATCATGTCCAGAAATATGAGCAGCCCTATGACCATGAAGCCCAAGGCGGCCGCTTTCTTGATAATTTCCGCCGGAAGATAGCTGGCAATAAATGAAGCAAAAATGACCGCCAGCAGGGTTGTGCTTACAAGGGCCAGAGAAGCTCCAGCAAAGACTGTCCAGGGCTTCTGGGTCTGGGCAGCGAGCATTACCGCTCCGAACTGGGTTTTATCCCCCAGTTCCGCCAGAAAAATGATTCCGAAAGTTGTCAAAAGGAGTTTCATGTCCATGATTTGCTCCACAGACTTTTCACCCGCTTGTGTTTAGGCGGGATAAGGTATAAAAAGATTAAGATTCCTGCCTGACTCCAGGCGCAAAAAAAAGCAGTGAGACCTTGGAACAGGCTCAGGACTTGATCCTGTATGGAAGAAATTTATTCAATAATAACCTATGATGAGCCAGGGCTCAACATCCAAAAGTCCTGGCAGGTGGTCAACAGCTATTGCAAGGATGAAAATGAACGAAAACCTGACTGAACACCTGCAATTCAGCAACTCTGCATACGTCCAGGAACTATGCGGGCCCCAGGGGCGAAACCTGGAGACCATTCATTCCAGGACCGGGGTGGTGATTGAAAACCGGGGAAGCAGTATAACCATTAACAGCCGGGAACAGGACAGTCTTGAACTGGCCAGAAGCTGCCTGCTTCAGCTTTACGCCCTGATCGAGTCCGGATACAAGGTCTATCCTGAAGATGTAGAGGCGGCCGTAAGAATTTTGAGCCAGGACAAGGATGCTGACCTCAAAAGAATTTTCAAGAAAGAAGTATTCATTGTATCCAGCAAGAAAACCATTGCCCCCAAAAGCTCCACCCAGAGACAATATCTCCAGGCCATCAAGGAAAAGGACCTGGTTTTCGGCATAGGCCCGGCCGGGACCGGCAAGACTTATCTTGCCGTAGCCGTAGCCATCTCCTATCTTATGCAGAGAATGGTCAAGCGGATCGTCCTGGCCAGGCCGGCTGTGGAGGCCGGGGAGAAACTGGGCTTCTTGCCCGGAGACATGCTGGAAAAGGTCAATCCTTACCTGAGGCCACTGTATGATGCCCTGCATGATATGCTGGAATTCGGAAAAGTCCAGGAACTTCTGGAAAGTGGAATGATCGAGGTGGCTCCTTTGGCCTTCATGCGCGGCCGGACCCTTAACGAATCCTTTATTATCCTGGATGAAGCACAGAACACCACCCCTGAACAGATGAAAATGTTTTTGACCCGCATGGGCCTTGGTTCCAAAGCAGTGGTCACCGGGGACATTACCCAGATAGATCTGCCCGGAGCAGCTGTTTCCGGACTCATTCAAAGCCGGGAAGTACTGGATCAGATAGAAGGGGTCAGGTTTATCTACTTTAATGAACATGATGTCATTCGTCACAGCCTGGTAGCCAGAATCATCAAGGCCTATGAATATTTTGACCATAGAAAAATTCAAAGGCAAATGGACAGGAATCAACTGACCGATCCTGAACAGGATACCTGAATAATGGGGCAGTACGTGAGAGCATTCTTCAGTTCTCCCCTTTTGCCTGCCTTGGTTTTAAGCCGCAGAGAGACGGAAAATATTGCTGTAGAAATGCTCAAAAGCCTGGGTCTGGAACATTATGGATTAAATATTATTTTTAATTCGGATTCCGCCATGGACAATTTAAACAGAAGATTCCTTTCATGTACCGGACCTGCCAATGTCCTGGCTTTTCCCGACTCATTCCGCAAGGAAACAGGATTACTTGGAGAGATATTTATCAATGTACAGGCCCTGAGTAGAGAAGCTGTGCTTTACGGACAGCAGCCCTTTGATCATTTTATCCTCCTGCTGGGACACGGCATTCTGCATCTGACAGGAACGGATCATGGACCCGAGATGGAAGCCCTGGGCGATAAGCTGCAACAGTCAGTGTCACCGGAGACTTATACAATTAAAACTTAGCATCAGGATTCAGCATCATGCATGATCCAGGATTTCACATTCGTCCTGAAGGACTGAACATCATATCTCTTACCGCCCTGGCGACACTGGTCTTTGCCCTGCTGGGCTGGGCATGGGCAGCCCTTATGGGACTCGTTGTCTTTGCTCTGGCCCTGAACTTTTTCCGGGACCCGGAAAGAGTCATCCCGGATGATGCGGATGTGGCCGTGGCCCCGGCTGACGGGCGGGTAGTCCTTGTTCAGGTCATGAACGATCCTTTTACCGGCGAAGAAAAAACAGCTGTATGCATCTTCATGAATGTGTTCAATGTGCACGTGAACAGGTTACCCGTATCAGGAACAGTCAGGGCCATTAAGTACTATCCGGGCAGGTTTTTTAACGCCTCCCTGGATAAGGCCTCCAGAAACAATGAAAGGTGTGCCCTGGATATCGTGGACCAGGAAGCAAGATCCTGGACAGTGGTCCAGATTGCCGGATTCCTGGCCCGCAGGATCGTCTGCCTGGCCGAAAAAGGCGATGTCCTCTCCCGGGGACAAAGATTCGGCCTGATCAAACTGGGATCCAGGGTTGACCTTTACCTTCCCCGGGACTATAAAAGTGTGATAAATACAGGAGAAAAAACCATTGCCGGGCAGACGATCATTGCCCGCAAAAAACCGGCCGATATGTCATGACCCAGGATTCATCAGGACCCAGACATAAAGGATTCTACATCCTGCCCAACCTTTTGACCACTGCAGCCCTTTTCTCAGGTTTCCTGGGCATTGTGTGGGCCATTGAGGCCCGGTTCGACCTGAGCGCCCTGGCTATCCTGGCTGCCTGTGTATTTGACGGTCTGGACGGAAAAATCGCCAGACTCACCAAGTCAGCCTCGGATTTCGGTATACAGTTCGACTCCCTGTCAGATCTGGTCTCCTTTGGAGTCTGTCCGGCAGTACTGGTCTATCTCTGGCAGACCCATGAATTCGGCCAGTTGGGTCTGGCAGTGCCCTTTCTGTTTATGGCCTGCGGAGCCCTGAGGCTGGCCAGGTTTAATCTGCAGGCCAAGAACCTGCCCAAAAAATTCTTTGTAGGTTTGCCCATTCCAGCGGCAGCCTGCACTTTGGCCACACTGGTCCTATTCTCTGGATACATGCCCGAGGCGGTCGCTTTAAATATAATGCCCACGGCCACTATAGCATTGACTTTCATGCTCAGTCTGCTCATGATCAGCAAAGTTAAATACGCTTCCTTTAAAGAACTGGAGATGGTAAGGCTGCACCCCTTTTCATCCACGGTAACAGCCATCATGCTTTTTGTTCTGGTGGCTTCCGAACCCAAGTTCATAATTTTTCTCATCTTCATGACCTATGTCATTTCAGGGCCGGTATATACCTATGTTTACCTGCGCCTGCGCAAACCTTCCAGTCTACGGGACCCCCGAAAGGAGTTCCCGTAACAGTTCAACAACTCACAAAATCCCAGGGATTTTTTCAGGCTGTGATTTCAGGATTCAGTTCCCTGTCCTGTTTTCACCTTGCCTGGATCATGGACTTTTTGTCTGGCCTGTAATATGCAGTTCAGGTTCGAAATACAATAATCAGGAGAGAAAAATGTCTGATAAGGTCTATATTTTTGATACTACTTTGCGCGATGGCGAGCAGTCTCCCGGAGCAACCATGAATGCCGGGGAAAAGGTACGTCTGGCCAGGCAATTGGAAAGGCTGGGAGTAGACGTTATTGAAGCCGGATTCCCCGCGGCCAGCAGTGGTGACCTGGAAGCTGTCGCCGAGATATCAGCAACGGTTAAGGATTGCGAGGTTGCCGGGCTGTGCCGGGCAGTAAAACAAGACATGGACAAGGCCTGGGATGCGGTTAAAAGAGCTGCCCAGCCCAGACTGCATACATTTCTGGCCACCTCGGACATCCACATGAAATACAAGCTCAACAAAACCAGGGATCAGGTGCTGGAGATCGCCCACGAAGCAGTCACCTATGCCAGAGGCCTTTGCCCCAATGTGGAATTCTCCGCAGAGGACGCCTCCAGGTCCGAGCCTGAATTTCTGGCCAAGGTGATCCACAAGGCTATCTCAGCGGGGGCCAGAGTAATCAATATTCCTGATACAGTGGGCTATGCCCAGCCCCAGGAATTTGCTGAACTCATCCGCTACCTGCTGGAAAATGTCCCTGACAGCGAAAAAGCCGTGTTCAGCGTGCACTGCCACAACGATCTTGGCCTGGGAGTAGCCAATACCCTGGCCGCTTTGAGGGCCGGGGCCAGGCAGGCTGAAGTCACTCTGAGCGGCATTGGCGAACGGGCGGGCAATGCCGCCCTGGAAGAGCTGGTCATGGCTCTGAATGTGCGCAAGGATTTCTATAATCTGGAAACAAACGTAATAACTGAACAGATTTATCCATCCAACCGGCTTCTGTCCATGATCATCGGCCAGCCCATTCCGCCCTATAAACCCATAATTGGAGGAAATGCCTTTGCCCACGAATCAGGCATTCACCAGGCCGGGATGCTCAAAAACCGCCAGACATATGAAATCATGACCCCGGCCAGCATAGGCAAGGCGGGCAGCGATATTGTCATAGGCAAGCATTCAGGCAGACATGCCCTGAACAAGAAGCTGGAAGAGCTTGGTTATCACCTGACACCGGAACAATTGGCCCAGGTGTCTGAGGCGGTTAAAAATCTGGCGGACAGAAAAAAGCAGATCTACATGGAAGATGTTGAGGCTGTGGTCCTGGAGGAAGTCTACCGCATTCCGGACAAGTTCAAGCTTATTTATCTGAGTTCCATGTCTGGAAACATGGCCATACCAACAGCTGCCCTGAAAATGGAGGTCCTGGGCGAGGAAAAGCTGCTGTCCGATTTCGGGGTTGGCGCCATTGATGCCGTTTTCAATACCATAGACCGGCTGGTGGAAAGAAACCCCAGACTTCTGCGTTATTCGGTCAGTGCCATTACCGGGGGAGCTGACGCCCAGGGTGAGGTCACGGTCAAACTGGAGGACAACGGCATTACTTCCGTTGGTCGGGCGGCGGATCCTGATGTGATCGTGGCCAGTGCCAAGGCCTATATCAACGCCCTGAACCGCCTGGCCAAAAAGGAGACTGATCCCAAGACGGAACAGAGCCGAAATATTCCTTAACTCAGAACTTGTAGCAGCAAGGAGAGATCATCACTGTGGGAAAGAACCTGGCTGAAAAAATACTGCAAAGGCACAGTCCTGAGATATTAAGAGGACCCGGACAGATCATTCCCTGCCGGGTGAGCCTGGTGCTGGCCAACGACATCACCGCGCCTCTGTCCATTGACTCATTCCGCAAAATGGGAGCCAAAAAAGTATTCGATCCCGGCAAGATAGCCCTGGTATGTGATCACTTTACCCCCAACAAGGATATTGCCTCTGCGGAACAGGTAAAAAAAGTACGCTTGTTCGCCCGGGAAATGGATATCACCCATTACTACGAGGGCGGCACCAGCGGGGTTGAGCACGCTCTGCTTCCTGAACTTGGTCTGGTGGGACCCGGGGACATAGTAGTAGGTGCAGACAGCCACACCTGCACGTACGGAGGCCTGGGAGCCTTTGCCACGGGCATGGGCAGCACGGATATAGCTGCTGCTATGGCCCTGGGAGAGACATGGTTCAAGGTACCGGAAAGCATCAAGGTGAGGATCACTGGAGAGCTTGGCCCATACATCACGGCCAAGGATCTGATTCTGAACCTTATCGGCAGAATCAAGGTAGACGGTGCCCTGTACAAAGCCCTGGAATTCTCAGGCCCTGTGCTGGATAGACTTGATGCTGAAGCAAGAATGACCATGGCCAACATGGCCATAGAGGCCGGAGCAAAAGCAGGGCTTTTCCCTGTAGACGTGATTACCCTGGATTATTGCCGAACCCACGGCCGGAATGACCTAAACACTCTGCAGCCGGACCATGATGCTGCATACTGTTTACTGATGGACATGGACGTGAGCGGGATGCCTCCCCAGGTGGCCTGTCCTCACCTTCCGGACAATGTCAAGGCAGTTGATGAGCTGAAAGAAATCCGGGTGGACCAGGTGGTCCTGGGTTCCTGCACCAACGGCCGCATTTCGGACCTCAGGCAGGCTGCCCAGATTATCAGAGAGCACAAAGTGGACAAAGGAGTGCGTTTCATAGTCCTGCCTGCCACCCCCAAAATATACGCCCAGGCATTGGAAGAGGGGCTGCTGGAGATATTCATGAGGGCGGGGGCAATCATCGGTCCTCCCACTTGCGGGCCGTGCCTGGGGGGCCATATGGGCATCCTTGCTGGAGGGGAAAAATGTCTGGCCACGACCAACAGAAATTTCAAAGGCCGCATGGGCAGCCTGGACAGCGAAGTCTATCTGGGATCGCCCTACGTGGCTGCAGCCACGGCTGTTGCCGGGCGGATCATTCATCCGGAGCGCATATGATGCAGGAGCAAAAAACAAGCATGCACTTTCAGGGCAGAGCCCACAAGGTTGGGGATCATGTAGATACCGATGCCATTATCCCGGCCAGATATCTGGTTACCACTGATCCTTTAGAGCTGGGCCGGCACTGCATGTCCGGGCTGAAGCAAGACTGGATAAAACGGATAAACCGGGGTGACATCCTTGTGGGAGGTAAAAACTTCGGGTGCGGATCTTCCAGAGAACATGCTCCCATTGCCATTCTGGGCGCAGGCATATCCGTGGTAATAGCTCACAGTTTCGCAAGGATATTTTACCGCAACGGTTTCAATATGGGCCTGGTACTTCTGGAAGTGGGAGACAGGGTAAAGGCCATAAACAGCCTGGACCAGCTGGAAGTCAGGGCACTGGACGGTGAAATAATCAACCACTCCACCGGGGAGACCATCCGAAGTCTGCCCGTCCCGGAATTCATGGCCAATATTCTGGCCCGGGGAGGGCTTATCAATTATGTGCGGGAAAAGGTAGGCTGAGAAGCTGTTGTCCTGGAAGAAATTGTTTTCCTGATGCGGCAGACTCCACAGATCCCTGTAGTGGTGGGATAGCCGCAGCAGGAACAGGGTGCCGGTTCTTTGCCCTGTTCCTGGTCCAGGCGGGCAAAGGTATTCCTGGCCCGGTTGAGAAAGCCCTCATAAAAGCTGATCTTGCGACCAGGCTGGTGGTGTTCAAGTTCGTCCAGAATCTTCTTGTAAAAGGTGAAGCTGGCCCCTTTGCTGTAAGGACAGGGAGTGAAACTGTAATCTATCCGGGATAAAAAACTGTAATTGGCTGTTTCAAACTCGCTCAACCGGTACAGTGGCTTGACCTTGCGCACAAAACCCTGCTCATCTGGAAGCAAAGGCCCCTGATCTCCCAGGTAAGCTGTGTCCCATCTTAAGACATTGGAGAACAGCCTGGCTGCCTCATCATCCAGATTATGCCCGGTTGCCAGGACACTGAAACTGTTTTCCAGGGCAAACCTGTTGAAATAGTATCTTTTGATCTGGCCGCAAACCGAACAGACCGGGCGTTTGAAGAACTTTTTGAGCTTTGGGATGGGCAGATCTTCCCTTTCCAGTTCAATAACATGCAACGGGATTTGATAATCTCTGCAGAAGCGGATCACGTGTCCCCTGGCCCGTTCAGAAGATTCAGGTATAGCCAGATCGATATGCAGACCGGTTACATCATACTCCATGTTCTGCAGTTCCCTGGCCAAAGCAAGGGAATCCTTGCCTCCGCTAAGGGCTACAAGGATTCTGTCCTGATTGGTGAAAAGTTTTTTGTCCTTGATGGCCTTTTCCACCTGTCTGCTGAAAAAAACGAGAAAACACTCCGGACAGAAGCCGGCATTGTGTCTGGGAAGAGCTACAGCGGCTTTTGCCCGGCATCTTGTACACTTCATGGTTATCCTCTGGAAACAATTTTTCTGATGGTTATTTTATCTTCAGGATTTAGTTTTCTGTCCGGGGTGAGCAGTTCCCTGTCGCGGATGACCAGTACCTGGCCCGGCCTGATCCCCAGCCTGGACAAAAGAGTGCAAACATTGCCGGCCCTGTCAAGAGTTAGCACCTTGTTTTCAGGTTCAAGAAGGATTTGCATATTCTTACTCTTTTATTTTTTTAAAATTTCTTTTATAATATTTTTTATTTACAACAAAGACTGATGATTGCCATACTTCAGGTCGACCCGGACCTTGTCAGACATCGATCCTGGAGCCGGGCGGAATGCAAGGAGTTTTAAATGAACAAAAAGATCTTAGTGGTGGATGATGAGCTGCACATCCGCATGCTTTATCAGGAAGAATTAGAAAACAGCGGCTACCAGGTAGTCACCTCTGACGGCAGTGAACCTATACTGCCCATTCTTGACCAGGAAAATCCGGACCTGGTGGTCCTGGACATCAAACTGGGGCAGGACAAGTCAGGACTGGATCTGCTTCAGGAAATAAGATCAAGGGACCAGAATCTTCCGGTTATTCTGTGTACAGCATACGACAGCTTCCAGCACGACCTCAAATCCATTGCTGCGGATTATTATGTTGTCAAATCCGTGGACCTGACCGAGCTTCTGGAAAAGGTCAAAACCATTCTGGGTAAACATTAATATTCAGCGAACCCTGATCTGGTACTGGTAAACAGCCCGGTTGTGTTCCTGTAATGTTTTGCTGAACTGATGCGAGCCGTCGTTTCTGGAAACAAAATAATAATAGTTATGATCCTGAGGGTCCAGAGCAGCCTGTATAGAGGCTCTTCCGGGAGAACATATTGGGGTGGGAGGAAATCCCCTGAACCGATAGGTGTTGTAATGGTTTTCACGGTCATCCAGATGACTGCGGCGAAGACGGCCCTCAAAACCCTCTCCCAGCCCGTAAATAACTGTTGGATCGCACTGCAGAAGCATGTTGCTGTCCAGCCGATTATGAAATACTCCTGATACCTTTCTTCTTTCGTGCGCCTTTCCTGTCTCCTTTTCTATGAGTGAACCCAGGTTAACCGTTTCGTATATCTGATCAAAAGACATACCATTCCATAGATCCCCCGTAGATTTCCAAAACTGATTGATCATTATCCCAATCAGCCTCTCCGCCCCCAGATCCCTGCTGGGAGATAACAAATAGGTTTCCGGAAACAGAAAGCCCTCGGCACTTGTGGCATGAATACCATGCTGGGCCAAAAATTCCTGGTCATGCACCAGATTCCTGAACTCATAAAAATCTACAAGCTCTCTTTCTTCCAGAATGCGACCGATCTCCCACCAGGTCAGTCCTTCAGGAATCTGCAGCCGGTAAAGCACTTCCCTGCCGGAACTGAGGTGCTTTAAAATTTTCTCTACTGACCAGGCAGCATCCACTTGAAAATGGCCGGCCTGCACCCTGATAGCCTGACCAGTAATCCTGCCCCAGAAGTAAAAGACCCAGCCCTTCCTGATAACTCCCTGCTCCTCAAGCTGAGCAGTGGTGTTTTTGAAGCTTTGTCCGGGACTAATACGCACGATTTCCTTTCGGCTATCAGTCCCCTGAGGGGCAACAGCCAGATAGTAAAAATAACCCCCGCCAAAAAGCGCTCCTGCCAATATCAGAACCAAAGAAAACAATAACGCCTTTTTCCAGCTCATTTTTTTTCCGCCTGCTCCGCATCCTTCTGAGCCAAAAAGGTTTCCAGAATAAGCACTGCAGCCAACTGATCCAGGGCCTGCCTTTGCTTTTGTCCCAGCACCTTATGCTGCCTAAGGATCTTTTTTCCTTCAAAAGAGGTTAAGGCCTCGTTTACCAAATGTACAGGCAGACCTGTACTGCGCAGAAGGCTCTGACGAAAATTTTCCACCTGCCTGGCAGTCAGGGTTGCGCCTCCTTCCAGCCCCAGGGGCATGCCTAGAACAATGGCCTGAATACCTTCTGTTTCGATAATCCTTAAAAGCTCCTCAAAAAACCTCTCTCTGGTGGTTCGATAAATGGTCTTCAAAGGAAAAGCCAATTTCCCGGACGGGTCGGTAACAGCCAGCCCGACTCTTTTCAATCCGAAATCAATGCCCAGATAACGCATGGAGTCACACCCAACTGCCGGAACATAAATAATGCCATTTTTCAGCCGGCCATTCCTGAAACGCTATCCCTGATACCGTTCCCATTTCCTATCTGAAAACATTTGAACCGGACGTACAAAAATGTGCGGTACAGGTTTGCTGTATCTTAAAGCTTCCGGACATCCTGGGGAAACTATTCTACAGGAACATCAGCCTGGCGGCAAGAGGGGGCAATCTTTGCAGCCCGGAACAATATCCCGGACAGCTTTTTTAAAAGCCGGTTCTCCATGAGAGCCTGTCAAGAGGGGCATCTTTATTAATGGCGATCATTGCTGCAATCAATCCTTCGCGGCTGAAAACAATGCTTGGAGTTGAAGACAGTTCCACATAAGGACTTCCTTCAAGGATTACGGGAACTTCTTCACCCAGGACAACAACTGCTCCATATATTGTATTGTTTCCTCCTGAAAACAGGACAAGATCCTGACCGGCATCCGCTTGGACCATCAACAGCCCTTCAAAATGCATATTGCCGGTAATTCTGGCACCGTTTTTAAGGATCAGAATCCCGGAGCCATTGACATCTTCAACATCAGTGCCTTTGATTACATTGATTCCAGGCTGTTCTCTTGTACCCAAAGTATTAGGAATATGCCCTGCATATACATTATCAGCCAGGTATGCATAGAGTTCTGATTTATTCTCCCAGTCGGCGCTATCAAGCTTACTCTGGCCGATTATTTCCACAAGCCTGTCGTAGCTGTAACCATCTATTGCTGCAGAGTCATCTTCAAGGACAATGTTTTCCTTTTCTACATGGTTATGGAAGTAAATCGGAGAGGCTGCGCCACCGGCAGAATAATAGTCCTGAGGGCTGCATCCGGCACCTGCACACATGAAATCTTCCGGGACAGAATAATTCCGCCCGCTCACAAAGCTGCTGTCTCTGAAAGTCAGGCCGGGAGATCCATTAAAAAGACAAAAAGGTGATTTAAGCTGCATGGAAGAGTCCTTTTCCTTCATCACAACCACCACTTTTTGTTCCGCGGTCTTTTCTCTTCCCACGGCGTCCAACTCAAACCACCGTGCATCTCTATCCGGATGTTTGCGACTGACAATATTCACCGAGGCCAGCTTTACCCCCTCCCGAAAGATTTCTGCTTTTCCTCCCTGAGTATAGATATCTTGAAGATTTTTGTATAGCTGTAATTGGTAATGGCCTACACCTATCATGCCTGGTTCTTCTGCGGCCAGTTCATTTTTGAATCTGTCCATGACAGCTCTTCTGAGAATCTTTGAAGTTAGGGCGATGCCTGTTTCAGCATTGTTAAGGGCCTGATTCTTAAGTTGCAGGTTACGGGCAATTCTCAGGTCTAGATCCGAATCAATGGCAAGACCTGCAACAATTATGCTTGCTATCAACATGAGCAGCAAAGCCATGATCAGGGCTGCACCATGATCTTTTTTATGATTCCGCCATGTCCTGACAAACATGTCATGAATTCCTTCCGGTTAATTCACAAACACCCTGCTCAGGCTCACTTCCAGGTCACCTCTGTACTCCCATGTGACCCTGACCTTAATGATCCCCAGCCCACGCGCCTCCCAGGAATCAGAATCCTCAACCGCGGGTGAAGATCCGGATATGTCCCAATCAATCAAATATTCGCGACCACCAATATGCATGACAGCGCCACCAGTACATGAAGACTGACCTTTACAAGCTGCAGCGGGATTGGAGGACAGTTCTTCCATCATGGACTGAGCCAGTTCAGCAGCCACAGTCATGGTCCGGCTCTGACCGCGGTTCAGGATCGAACTCTGCTGGGCGCCCATCCAGCCTGCAACAGCAATAAGCAGAATAAGCGCAGCTATGAGTACTTCAACCAGGGTAAAGCCGCTCTTTTGGTTTCTGGAAGCTTTCGGATTAAACAGCATTCTATTTCTGTCCTGCCCTGTTTGTAAAAAATGCATTGCGCAAATACACCGTTCCCGTACTGACCATGCGCACATGGCCATCATCAAATGGTCCGGCCCGGTACACGACTTCCTGGTTCTGTTGATCCCTTATTTCAAGAGTCTGTGTTTCATGAGCCCTGACTGGGTTACTGCTTTTTCCAAGAACCCAGAATCTTATCTTGCGGATGTCCTGCAAAGAATCCTTTCCCGGGTCATCCTGCCAGCCATGATCCTCGGTGTAATACTGAAAACGGATATGCTCGATTCCTTCTGCAATGATCCAGTAAAGAGAAGAGCCGTATGCAAAATTCTGCAGAAACAGGACTGATTCTTCACTGCTTTGGGATATCTTTATGCGGACAGGCGAAACCATGAAGACCTTGTTGCCGGACATGACTCCAGCCAGGTCTTCAAAAAAAGAAACCTCTCTGCCATTGACTGTTTTAACCTGAAAATACCTGTTGCCTTGCAGGCTGGGGAAAAAGGACAGGTATCTCTTGAACTCTCCTCCAGCAGTGACTGACGGACTTGGATCCCTGTCCAGCATGATCCGGTCTTTCTCAAGGACCTCTGAAACACTGCCGATCTTCTTAAATCCGTAGGTCAAGATCAATGAATCACTCTTCATATCCGTCCCGGGAATATCATGCCTTTCAACGTGGGATATAAACGAAGAAATCTCAATGGTCCCATTATCTGGATCAACTCCGGACATAGTCCGGTCATCATCAAATGAATCATAACATCCTAAGCCGGCATGGCGCAGAACATTCTTCAGCCTGTCCACGGCAACTCTGAGGTTCATCTGCACCTTTATCCTGGCCTCCTCAGCCGCTGACATCCTGTTGTGCGAGATAAAGGCAGCAACCATCCCGGCGGAGATGATCGATATGGCCGCCAAGGCAATGAGAATCTCTACCAGGGTCAGTCCTTTTTTATCTCCAGTCCAACTTACTCCAGCCATATACTGCCCGCAGGATTAATTCTTATACTGATTCTGTTTCCTGAAGAATCTCTTAAATGATAATGACTGTTTGGGGCTGTGCCCAGCGGAGAAAAGCTGACAGTATAGCCTCCCTGGGGCAATGCTCCTCCACCAGAAAAAGTCAGTTGAAAACCTCTTTCTGAAATCAGGACTACTGAACCATGTCTGTTTTCGTATCTGTCGGTCCACAGTCTGACTGAAGCGGTTTCATTGGTCCTGATGGCCTCCATCCGAGCATCAGACAATGTGGAACGCAGGTTTCTCGCCTCCTGCCGGAGCCGGTAGTCATCTGCATTTATATGATGGATGCTCATGCTGACAAGGATAGAGATGAGAAACAGAACTACCAGCAGTTCCATAAATGTCAGGCCCATTGATCTGGTGCGGGTGAGTGTTTTTTGATCCTGCTTCATGGCATCTGATCAGGCAGATAGGATTCAAAAAATTTTGGCTCTTCGACGTATGCTGTGGAATTGTTATGGCACTATACTATATCTTTCCAGCTCCGGGGTTCTGGATACGGCTCTTAATTTTTAAGTGTATATAAAATCCACACGTTGCGTTGAGGAGCCAAAATTTTTTATTGCCAGGGAAAAATCTTTTTTTTAATTTAAGCTATATTTAAAATTTATAATGATAAATGGCAACAATGCACGGGGATTGAAATCAAGCCGTCCGTATTTTTTGTTTACCAGGGCACTTCTTTGAGGCGCAGGCATAATCATCTTCATCAGCAGAGGTTTTGGTCATCTCCAGGAATTAAAGCTTGTCCAAATTTTAAAAAAGGAGGCAGTTATGAGTCTTTTCAAAACCAGGACACATGGCTTTACCTTGATCGAACTGCTGATCGTAGTGGCCATCATCGGAATTCTGGCTGCCATAGCTATTCCCCAGTACGGCAAGTACCGCGTGAATGCGGCAATAGGCTCTCTGGAGGCGGATATGCGGACCTGCATGAGCGAGGCCTTTGCCGAGTGGAGTGCCGGAAACCTGGAAAATGGTTATGACTGTGTAGCAGAAAATATACTGGATGTTGATGCCGGCACTGCAGGATTCACCTTTGATGCAGAGGGCGACCCGTCTCTTGAATTCGAAGGGATAACTGCATACGGTGGGGTCTCCAATCTCAGTGTAGACTGCGATATTGAGGAAGGCAGAAGGATTTCCTGCTTTGAGGATGATGAAGTTTAACAGCCTGAACTGTTGACTTTTCTCTGCACAGATCAATGCCTGCTGCCCTTCTAAGTATTCCCCCGCCCGGAATGCCGGTGCGGGGGAATTTTTGTTTTTGCCTGTATTTTTTTTCTCAGGATTCGCAGTCATATAAAATAAAGCATGGGATAACGTATCGAGCTGACAGGCATTAACTCGCTGCAAAGGCTGAAAAAAAAAGCATTCTAACCCGGCGGTTATTGGACATTTTTCATGCTATGGTATACATGTGCAAGTACCCAAGTCCAATTTACCATATGGCTAACATGAACTCTGAGAAAATACAAAATCTTCATTCTGAAAACCTTCTGGTCCACTTTCGCAGGATTGAGCGTCTCAAACAGGAGGCCACCAGGCACTTTTCACTGGACCTGAACCAGAGGCAGATGTGCGATCTTGAACTTCTGCTGAACCGGGCCTTTTATCCTCTGGCAGGCTATATGGAGCGTGAAGATTACGAATCAGTGCTGAACCATATGCGGCTATCCGACGGCACTGTCTGGCCCATTCCAGTAACCCTGGATGTATCCATGGATACGGCCCAAAAGCTTGAACCAGGTCAGCCTCTGGCCCTCAGGGATGAAGAGGGCTTCATGCTGGCCGTGCTCACAGTAAAGGAAGTATGGCAGCAGGACAGACAAAGGCATGCCCTGGCTGTGTTCGGAACCGATGATCCCCGCAGGCATCCAGGGGTATACAGGCTCTTTCATGAGACAGAAGCCTGGTTTGTGAGCGGCACACTGGAAGGCCTGCATCTGCCCATGCACTACGACTTTACAGAACTGCGCATCACTCCGGCCGAAACACACCGGGTCTTTACCCAGAGAGGCTGGCGCAATGTGGCCGGCTTCCAGACTGAAAGGCACCTGCATTGCGCCCACAGAGAGATGGTCCTGCGCGGGGCCAGGGAGGCCGGGGCCAATCTTTTTATTCACCCGGTTGCAGGACGGGCCGGGCCCAATGACCTGGACCATTTCACCCTTGTCCGCTGCTACCAGGAATTTATCAAAAATTTTCCCAAAAACATGGTTCAGCTTGGCCTGCTTCCCCTGGAACGGCGCCTGGCCGGACCCAGACAGGCCCTGTGGGAGGCAGTTATCCGCCGCAATTACGGTTGCACCCACTACATGGTCAGTGAAGACCACGGTGATCCCTTTGCCGGCAACAGCCAGGAAAGATTCTATCCCTTGGGGGCCGCCCAGGAACTGGTCAAGTCCCTTGAGGATGAAATCGACATCAGAATGATCCCCCTGAAAAAAATGGTCTACGTGGAGGATAAGGCCCAGTACTTTCCCCTGGATCAGGTAGACCCCGGCATGCAGGTCAAGGAAATCTCCTCTGCAGAGCTGAGGCGGAGGCTGGAATTCGATCTGGAGATCCCTGAGTGGTTCTCCTTTCCAGGTGTGGTCCTGGAGCTCAAAAAGGCCTATCCCCCGCGTCATGAGCAGGGCTTTACAGTATTTATCACCGGCCTTTCGGGTGCAGGCAAATCAACCCTGGCCAAGGTTCTGTACGTTAGATTCATGGAAATGCGAGAACGCCCGGTAACTCTTCTGGATGGAGACATTGTGCGCAAGAATCTTTCCAGTGAACTGGATTTTTCCCGAAAGCACCGCAATCTCAATGTCCAGCGCATAGGCTTTGTAGCCTCGGAAATCACCAAGAACAGGGGCATAGCCTTATGTGCTCCCATCGCCCCTTTTGCCCGGTCCAGGCAGACAGCGAGAGAAATGGTCGCTCCTCATGGAGGATTCATTGAGGTCTACATGAGCACTCCCCTGGAGATATGCGAGCAAAGGGACCGAAAAGGCATATACGCCAAAGCCAGAGCCGGGATCATAAAAGGCGTTACAGGAATTGACGATCCATACGAACCCCCGGAACAGCCTGAGCTCAAAATAGACACCACCAGTTTGACTCCTACTGAAGCCGCCCAGGAGGTTTTTTTGTTTCTTGAAGAGCAGGGTTATATCCGTTAACCTGCTCTGTAAGTGTTGGGGCATGAATAATCCAGACATTATTTTCAGGAACTCAAAAATAAGCAGGACCTTCAACCACCTGGAAATCTCAAGAATCTGCCTGCAGAAGAATAAATTCCTGCAATGCATCCACCAAATCAGTATGCCGTAAAGTAAAATCAAGCCTCGCTCAAAATGCTCAGGTAGAAAGGGCCATGAAAAACAAGGTCATTTACATTTCAGGCGGCTGTAAAAGCGGAAAAAGCAGGTTCGCCCTTCAACTGACCCGGGAATACGAAAAAAAGGTTTTCATAGCTACTGCTGAAGCCATGGACAGGGAAATGCGCGAAAGGATCCGCCAGCACCAGGAAGAACGCGGCCCAGGTTTTCTGACCATTGAAGAACCGCTGGAAGTGGGTAGAACCCTGTTTGAACTGTTTCCCGGCACTGAAGTGGTGATTATTGACTGCCTTACTGTATGGGTAGCCAATTTGATGCACTACAGGCTGACAGACAGGGAAGAGTGCATTCAGCTGCAGGATCTGCTCCAGGCCCTTGAATCTCCGCCCTGCGACATAGTACTTGTAAGCAATGAACTTGGCATGGGTCTGGTACCGAGGGAAGTTCATGCCCGCAGGTACAGAGATATCATGGGGCAGGTCAATCAGCAGGTGGCATCTCTTTCTCATGAAACCTACTTCGTGGTCAGCGGTATACCGATGAGACTCAAGTAGACCCGGGCCTACACCATGACCAGGCTTGAACTTTAATCTTCTTAAAGTACATTTTTTATTGTGCTTAAATTCATTCATTCCGCAGACATACACCTGGATAGCCCCCTGCACGGCCTGAGCCGGTACGAGGGGGCCCCGGTCCGGGAAATACGAGAGGCCACCCGCAAAGCACTGGCCAACCTGGTGGAATATGTTGTGGAGCATGGCATCCCTTTGTTGATCATAGCCGGAGACATTTACGACGGGGATTGCCCGGATTTTCAGACCCTTCTGCATTTTTCCGGGCAAATGGCCAGACTCAGGCAGGCCGGAATCAGGGTAGCGCTCATCCGGGGCAACCACGATGCCCAAAACAGGATGACCAAGTCTCTGAACCTGCCGGACAATGTTTACACCTTTTCCTCCAGCCGGCCTGAGACGTGGGAGCTGCCCGATCTTGGGGCGGCGATACATGGTCAAAGCTATGACCGGGAAGCAGTTCTGGATAACCTGGTGCTTGACTACCCGGATCCGGTGCCTGGGATGTTCAACATCGGTCTACTGCATACCTCCCTGACCGGTAGGCCGGGACACAGCAGATACGCACCCTGCGAACTGAAGCATCTTCTGGCCCGGGGCTATGACTACTGGGCTCTGGGCCACGTTCACCGTCATGAAATTATTCACGACAACCCTCTGGTCATCTTCAGCGGATGCATCCAGGGCCGCCATATCCGCGAACAAGGTATCAAGGGCTGCATGCGGGTGGATGTGGATGCTTCAGGCCAGGTAAATTTTGAGCGCGTGGAATTGGATGTTCTGCGGTGGCAGACCCTGGAGCTGGATATATCCGGCCTGGACAGCCAGGATATCATTCTGGAAGCTTTGGAGCAGGAATTTAAAAACTTACTCGCCGAACAGCCTCAGGAAAAACTTCTGGCACTGCGCATAAAGCTGTTGGGCTCCACCCCGACCCATTCCCCGTTGTTTCACGATTATGACGGCCTGCAGGCTGAAATCCGGAACATGGCCATGGATATTTCCTGGCAGCGCATCTGGGTGGAAAAAATTCTCAACCACACAACTCTGGCCCTGGACTGGGATGAACTCAAGCAAGGCCACACCCCCCAGGGAGAACTCATCAACTATCTTGAAAGACTGGAATTTGATTCCGTAGCATTTGAAGAGCTGAACCCAGACTTTACAGACCTCAGGGCCAAACTGGCCGGTACGGGCGCGCACATGCCGGATCCTGCCGATGCAGATACCAGGCGGGAACTGCTGCACCGATCCAAAAACATTCTCATGGCCCTCATGAGCCGGGACTATGAACCCGGCGGAGATTCGTAATCCGGAAGCCAGTACGTGAAAATCAATAAGCTCAATCTCATAGCCTACGGCCATTTTACCAATAAAGAGCTGGTCCTGGATGCAGAGGACAGGCTGCACCTGGTTTTCGGCCCCAATGAAGCCGGCAAGAGCACCGCCCTGCGGGCCTTGAGCAGATTTTTCTTCGGCTTCGAGCACAAATCTTCGGACGCGTTCCTGCACCGGAACAAACATCTGGCAGTGGGAGTTCAGCTGGTACTTCCTGATGGAGAGACCCTGGAACTAACCCGCTGGAAAAGGCGCAAGAACGATCTGGTGGACGAAACCAATCAGCCTGTGGATCCCGGGTTTATGACCAGGATAATGTCAGGAATGAATCAGGAAATGTTTGCCAGCCTTTTTGGAATCAGTCACAACACCCTGCGCCTGGGCGGAAACGATCTGCTCCGCTCCGGGGGACATCTCGGCCGGACCCTGTTCGCTGCCGCCTCGGGCATAATGCACTTGCGCGAGATGCAGAACAAGCTGCAGGACAACATGGACATCCTATTCCGGCCTCAGGCTCCCAAGAGCCTGATCATGCAGAAAAAAAATGAACTGGACCGGTTGAACAGAGAGCTACGCCAGGCTTGCGTCCGGCCTGGACAGTGGCGGGAGTTGCAGGAAAATTTGACCAAAGCACAGAGGGAGAAAACAAAAATCCAGGTCAGGCTGAAGGATTCGGCCACAGAACATGCCAGACACTCCAGGTACATGCAGGCTCTGCCCATACTGGCCAAACGCCGGGACCTGATGCGGCAATTGGAGGAACTCGAATCCGTGCTCCTGCTGAATCAGGAATTCAGCAAACGCAGGATGGAGATACGGGCCGACTTGGGGCATGCCCTGCAGGAACGCACCAGGCTTGAGAACCGCAGCCGGGAAATTTTGAATGAATTACAAAACATAAGTATCCATTACCCCCTGCTGGAGCTCGAACCCCGCATCAAGACCCTGCAGCGGGAAGTAGCCCTGGTTGGGCAGTTACGGGAAGAGCTGGAGCGCATCAGGACCAAGGAACTGGATGTGCAGCGCTTGATCCGGGAAAAGAGCTCCCTTCTGGGACGCGTTTTCAGCATGGAGGAGCTTGAAAATCTGGCGGTTACCAAGAATCACCACCTGATGATCCAGGAACTTATCAAGGAACGAAGCGCTCTGGACCAGCAAAATACCCAGGTCAGGGAGACCATGCAGGACCAGGCAAAAAACATGCGCCAGGCCCGGAAAGAACTACAGCGGCTCCCCCGGCCCATCAAAATCGACTTTCTGGAACTTGTCTGCAAAAGACTGGCCGCTGTCCCGGATCTGGAAGAAAAAAGCCGGAACTCCCGTGAACATATTCAGACCCTGTGCCTGGATCTGGAACGCAGGGTCAAATCCCTGGGGCTGTGGCGCAAAGATCCACAGGAATTGCTGTCCCTGCCCCTGCCCCTGCCTGAAAGCATAAGCCGCATGGATGAGGTGCTGTCCCAGGCCCAACGCAGGCATGAAAATGCGTCCAGAGAGGTCAGGGAGATCCAGCAGGCCATTGAAGACCGTAAAAACAGCCTGCGTAAACTCGACCAGGAACAGCCTCTGCCCGGTCCGGAAGCACTGCATGACCGGCGCGCCCTCCGGGATCAGGGCTGGCGTCTGGTGCGCAAATCCTGGCTGGAAAACCGGGAGGATTCGGCGGAGATAAAGAGCTTTCTGGACAATACCGGTTGCACTGATCTGGCTTCCGGGTTCGAGGCCGGCATGCGCCTGGCGGATGAAACAGCAGATATCATGCTGGAAAAATCCGGTCAGCTGGCCCGGAGCAAGGCCCTGCGGGAAGAGATCCAGGCAGGGGAACAGGAGCTGTCTACAGCCTGGCAGGAATTGGAGCAGGCCCGCCAGGAAGAAGAAGAAGGAGAAAAAAAGTGGCAAGAATTGTGGGCCAATGCCGGTATCAATCCGCTCTCCCCCAGGGAAATGCAGGGATGGCTGGGCCGGGTCCAGGAGATCATTCGTCTGGCCGGGGAAAAACAAACACAAGAAAGGGTCCTGGAAAAAGCCCATGCCAGCTTGGACGCCCTGTTCAACGAAGGACTCCAGGCTCTGGAACAGGCTGGTTATTCAGACCCCCGGCCCGCTGATGTCCAGGTCCTGGCCCAAATGATGGAAAAGATTTTGGACGAAATCCGGCAGGCAGGCTCCAGACGCGCACTGTTGCAGCAGGAAGCAGACAGGGCTTATCATTCTTTGCGTGCTGCAGCGCGCAAACAAAGACAAATCCTCAGAGAAGCGTCCAGGTGGCGGAGGAAATGGAAAACAACCCTGGAATCCATGGGACTCAACCCTGAAAGGGATCCGGAAACCGTTCAGGAAGAAATCGAGATTCGCCAGGAGATTTATACTGCCTGGAGCAAACTGCAGGGTCTAGGACAAAGAAGAAGCGAACTGGGGGAAAGGCTAAAGGATTTTCAGGAGCGGGTGGACCAGTTGGCCAGGCAACTGGGCCGCACCTTTGAGCAGACCCCGGCTGGTGAAGTCCTGGCCGTACTCAGCAGAGAACTGGAACAGGAACAGGAAAAACTGGCCGGCAAAAAATTCAGGGAAAAAGAACTGCGCCAGACTGCAGCCGCCCTTGATGAGCTGAATTCGCGCATTGCAGCCCGGGAAAAAGAACTTGACCTCCTGTGCCGCGAAGCCGGAGCAGTGCACCCGGATGAACTGCCCGAGCTGGAGCAAAAGTCCCAGCGCAAGCGGGAGCTGTCAGCCGAGGCCGAACGTCTTGAGGACATCCTGCAGGATCTGGCCGGAGGACAGGACCTCCAGGAATTCATGTCCCAAGCCGGTTCATTCCAGGTCCATGAACTTCAGGCCGGGCTGGAGGAACTGGAGGCGGAAAAAGAGCGGCTGGAAAAGGACCGGGATCAATTCATTGCCCGCATAGCAGGACTGGAAAAAGAACTCCAGGAGATGGATGGAACCTCCAGGGCCGCTGAAATAAGGCAGCAGATCCACGAAGTACGTGCAGAGCTGGAACAAGAAGTGCTGAAGTACGTGGAACTGCGCCTGTCCAAAACCGTTCTGGATGCTCAAATGGAGCACTTCAGGAAGGCCAGTCAGGGTCCGGTGCTGGACATGGCCGGTCAATACCTGGAAAGCATAACTATGGGTTCTCTTAGTGCTGTGTATGCTGATTATGATTCAAGGGGCGATCCAGTGCTCAAGGCCCAAAGACCCGACGGCACCGGACTGGGAATGGAGGAGCTCAGCGACGGCTCCAGAGACCAGCTTTTTCTTGCCCTGCGTCTGGCCGGACTCAACCACTACCTGGAACACAACCCGCCGTTTCCTTTTACTGTAGACGATATCCTGGTGCACTTCGACGACCGCAGGGCCGGACGCACCCTGTCCCTGCTGGCCGGGCTGGCCTGCAAAACCCAGATCATCTTTTTCACCCATCACCGCCACCTCGTGGATTTGGCCCGAAAAAACCTGGACCCCAGGCGCCTCCAGGTTCATGAATTGTGAAGTCCATATATTTTTTCGATAATATATTCAAGGCGTACCATGTCTTTAGGCAGCACATTCCAGCCTGGCCTTTTGCAGGACATCTATCCTGACACATGGGGAGCCCGGCTAACTCGGTAGTCATCAGGGCTGCACACTCAACTTTTCCCCAAGTTTCCCTGAAAGCGGTCAATAATGTGCCGGTGTCATGCTCAAGCCGCCTGCCCGGCTTTCATCTTAAAATGCCGCCTGGACCATTTCACCTTAGACCGGTCTTAAAGCCTGCACGAGGATTATCCCAGGCGGACGCCGAAGAAGAACTCCCCCAGTTCTTCTTCCACCGGGGTTATGTAGGTATGAAGCTGCTCAAAATCCCTATGCGACAGGAGAAACTCCTCCACCTGCCTTTCGTTCTCGGCCCGGCTCAGGGTGCAGGTGAGATAGACGATCTCTCCGTCCGGCGGCAGGACCCGGGCAGCAGATGCAAGCAGCTCCTTCTGCACCCCGGATAAATACCTGACCTCCCCGGGGGTGCGTTTCCACTTGGTGTCCGGCCGGCGGCCCAGGACCCCAAGGCCTGAGCACGGGGCATCCACCAGGATGGTTTTTGGCCTCTTCTTCAGGGGAGGCTTCTGTCCCAGGGCCGCAAATACCTGCATGCACTGACCCTGCCCCCGAACCAGGCCGGCAAGTCCCTCAAGCCTGCCCTTGTCAGGATCAGAGGCCCAGACCGAGAGTCCAGCCGTGCTCATGAGCAGGGACTTGCCACCCCGCCCGGCGCACATATCCCACACCGGCGAAGTCCACTGCTTTAACCCCAGCTCCCAAAGCGCCTTCTGCCCGGCAAAACTCTGCCTGAAGACCAGTTTTTGCTTCTCCAGATCATCCAGACCCGGATAGTTGTCCCGGAGCAGGACGGAAGGGCCCATTCTCTGCACCACCCATGTACTGTCCAGCTCAAGGTCTTCCATCCCCGGGGCCAGCCTGATTCCTGTAGCCGGCTTTTGCAGGCTACTACGCAGATACTCGTGAGTCAGGTCCTGTCCAAAATCCTGCATCCACATCTTTACCAGCCAATGTGGACAGGAGTAATACCTGGACCAGAAAAGCATCCGTCCGGGATTGTCTTTTTGAAAAAAACCGGGATCATCCACGTCCACGCCCGGGACTTTGCGCAGCACGGCGTTGACCAGCCTGGACATTCCCGGGCCGAAGTTCTTACGGGCCAGGTCCACTGCTCTGGATACTGTGGCGTAATCAGGTACACGGTCCAGAAAATGAAGCTCGTACGCGGCCAGGCCCAGAAGGTTCCTGGCCTTTGCCGGCAGCCTGCCCGGGGTGCTCAAGAAAAAATCGACCACGAAATCAAGACGGCCCTTGTAGCGCAGGTATCCGTATGCCAGTTCTGTAATCAGGGCCCTGTTCCTGGAATCCGGCACCGTATCCAGCGCCTGGTCCAGGACCATCTGTAGATCCCGGCCTGGCTTGAGACTTGTGCTGACCACCTCCAGGGCTGTACTGCGGGGTTCTGGATTGAGGGACATTGTCTTTTATGATCTGCATCCTGGACATTTTTGCTGCATAAACCAGCTGCTGCAAGACACGCCCCTGGGACACAAACTGCTCAATCTCTCACATGAAGCTTCTGGACAAACTTGTCCAGGGCCAGGCGAACATGGTCCTGAGCCACCTGAGTGTCCAGGCAAGGCCCCCTGGGCCGTTCATTGAGAACGCCGTAAACAGGAATTGGATAGGCATCCTGGATCCCGCTGGACAGATCCCGCTCACAGGCCACGGCTACTATAAGCCGGGGCCGGATATTGACCACAATTCTGCGGGCTATGGTACCGCCGGTGGCAATAGCCATATGCACCCCGTACTCGTCACTGAGATCCAGAAGCCCGGCAATACTGCACTCACCGCATCTTTTGCAGTTATACACATTATAGGTCAATCTGCGGCTGCACAGACTGTTCTGAAGACAATGGGGCATGAGCATGAGAACCTTTTCCGGGGGATATCTGCGGTTCTCGGACAGGACCAGTTCATTGTTTACCTTGATGAATGAGGCCCTGATCTTCTGCTTGGGAATACGCAAAAGCATTCCCATGATTGTCATCAGGGGCAAAAAGAACTTGATGCTAATTCCCCGAAGCTTCTGAGAGAATAAAACCGGCCTCTTAAGGAGAATATTCAGGACCAGTCCCAGGGAAGCCCAGAAAATAAAGGCTATGACAAGGGCAATTGCAGTGCCCAGAATCCAGGGTGCCCAGGGGTGAATGTTGTCCAGGCCCACATATGGAATATACCAGATGAGAAGCAGCCCCAGGCACACGGAGATCGAAGTCCCGATTATAAGCCCTATGAACAGCCTTTTTCTGGCTTCAATAGAATCCTGGATCTCTTTTTCCAGAAAGTTCTGAGTGTTGTTGGACATGTGGCAAACAGATTCTAATGGAACTGTAACGAAGCATTACTCTTTGCATTTCTGCAAAAAGCCGCAATAAAAGCTCTGGGCACTCATTTCCTTGCCGCTTTCAGGCTGTACCCTGGGTATGAGATAAATTTTATCCTGACATGCAATACCCAGATATCCGTTCTTCACCCCGGTTATGGTGCCGGGTGACATTCCTCCGGGTTTGTCACCCCCGATCTTTCCCGGGGAAACCTTTATTCTCAAAGTCCTGCCGCCGGGCTGGATCCAGTCAAAATAAGCCCCGGGCCAGGGAAACATCCCCCTGATCCGGTTATGCACCTCCAGGGCTGGACGACCCCAATGGATCAGACCTTCTTCCTTGGTCAGCTTGGGTGCGTACACGGCTCTTGAATGATCCTGCTCCCTGGGAACAATCAGGCCCTGCTCCAGACTGTCCAGTACCTGCACCAGCAGTTCTCCTCCCAGGCTTGCCAGCTTGTCGTGCAGGCTCATGGAGGTGTCATTGTCCTCAATATCCAGGGACCGGGCCATCAGAACCGGGCCTTCATCCATGCCCTGGGTGAGCTTCATTATGCTGATTCCAGTCTGTCTCTCGCCGTTTATAATGGCTCTTTGTATGGGTGCGGCACCGCGGTAGCGGGGCAGTAGAGAGGCATGGACATTGAGGGGCATTACCCTGGCAGTCCTTAACACATCTTCCGGCAGGATCAGGCCGTAAGCGGCAACCACAAGATAGTCAGGCTCAAGAGCGGCAAGCCTTTCCAGTTCATCACCGGACTTGAAATCAGATGGCTGGAAAACTGGAAGATCATGATGCAGGGCGAGCTCCTTGACCGGGGAAGAAACAAGCACGCGTCCTCTCCCGCTGGGACGGTCAGGCTGTGTATATACTCCCACAACCATGCCTTTACGCCAGTTCAGCAAGTGCTCAAGTATTGTCCGGGCAAACACGGGTGTGCCCATGAAGATTATTCTTTTTCCCTGGCCAGCCATTTGCTTAATTTCTTGTCATATATGGCTCTTTTAAGCCGGCTTATATGGTCAATAAACAATACACCGTTCAAATGATCAATCTCATGCTGCAGGCAGACCGACCAGAGTCCCTGGCCTTCCTGTTCCACCTGACGGCCCTCAAGGTCCAGGGCCCTGATCATGATCTTTTCAGCCCGGGTAACCTTGGACTGATATCCTTTTACACTCAGACATCCCTCTTCCGTGCTAATCTCGCCCTCGGACCAGATGATCTCAGGATTCACATAAGTTACCAGTTCTTCCCGATTGTCAGGACCGCTTAAATCCACTGTAACCAAGCGCAGGCTCTCGCCCACCTGGGGAGCAGCCAGACCAATCCCCCTGTTTTCGTACATGAGCCTGGCCATGTCCCGGGACAAATCATGAATGAAAGAATTAATCGTGTCCACTGGTCTGGCCTTCTGCATCAGGATCCTGTTGGGGTAGGTAAGTATCTTTCTGGCCATGGCTAATTATCCAGGACTTTCTCCTGCTCCCGCAGGCGGATGCCCAGCTCCCTGAGCTGTCTGGGGGCAACACCTGCCGGGGCCTCGGTGGTCAGGCAGGCAGCCTTCTGGGTCTTGGGAAAAGCTATGACATCGCGAATGGAAGAGCAACCAGCCATAAGCATGATCAATCGGTCCAGACCAAAGGCTATGCCTCCATGGGGTGGGGCTCCCTGCTCCAGAGCCTGGAGCAGAAATCCGAATTTATCTTCTGCCTCATGCTTGTCAATACCCAGAGCAGCAAACATCCTCTCCTGATCTGCCCGGGTATGTATACGAATAGATCCCCCTCCAACCTCCTGACCGTTGATGACCATATCATATGCCCTGGCCAGAACTTCGCCGGGATTTTTTTCCAGAAGCTCCATATGCCCATCCTTGGGTGCAGTAAAAGGATGGTGTCTGGCATTCCATCTCTTTTGGTCCGCATCCCATTCAAGCAGTGGAAAATCCATGATCCAGATGGGAGCGAAGGTGTTTTCCGGGATCAGTTTGAATCTATGAGCCAGCTTGAGACGCAGATATCCCAGAGAATTATTTACTACTTCAGGAGAGGCAGCCTGAAAGAAAACAATATCACCGGGTTCCAGATTCAGAACCCTGGTCAGATCGGACCGCTCTGCATCGCTTAAGAACTTGGCTATCGGAGACTGCCATTCATTGTCCTTGACCTTGATCCAGGCCAGTCCCTTGGCTCCGTAAATACTGACAAAATTTGTGTAATCGTCGATTTCCTTGCGGCTTAATTCCCCACCACCAGGAACGCGCATTGCCTTGACCATTTCGGCTTTTGCAAACAGGTTGAATCCGGATCTGCGCACCACATCCGTAACATCCTTGAGTTTCAGATCAAAGCGCACATCAGGTCGGTCAAGACCGTAATCTGCCACTGCCTGGACATAGTTCAGGCGCAGAAAGGGGATTTCCAGCTGTACTCCGAGAACCTCCTTAAAGAGTCCGGCAATCATATTTTCAGCCTCGGACATGACCCCTTCTTCTTCCACAAAAGACAGCTCCATATCCACCTGGGTAAACTCGGGCTGGCGGTCAGCACGCAGATCCTCATCCCGGAAGCATTTGACTACCTGGTAGTAGCGGTCCAGCCCGGCACACATGAGAAGCTGTTTGAACAGCTGCGGAGATTGAGGCAGAGCGAAAAAATGGCCCGGGGAAAGCCTGCTGGGAACCAAAAAATCCCTGGCACCTTCAGGCGTGCTCCTGGTGAGCACAGGTGTTTCCACTTCAACAAAACCTGATGCTTGCAGATGGGCCCTGATCTCATGCACCACCTGGCTGCGCAGAAGTAAATTTTTGGCCATAATCGGACGTCTCAGGTCCAGATACCTGTATTTGAGACGCAGATTTTCTGCTGCTTCCACTCGGTCCTCAATGAGAAACGGGGGGGTCTTAGAGCGGTTCAGCAGTTTGAATTCCCTGACTGCCACCTCAATGTCCCCGGTCCTGAGGTTGGGGTTGACCATATCTTTCGGCCTTTGACGCACCACCCCTCTGACCGCAATAACATACTCGCTGCGCAGGGCATGAGCCTCTTCCAGGGCCTGGGCATTCAGCTCGGGGGTGAAAACCACCTGGGTAAGTCCATCACGGTCTCTGAGGTCGATAAAAATCAGCCCCCCATGATCCCGGCGGTATTGTACCCAGCCCATCAGACAAACTTCGCGGTCTTCATGCTCCAGGTTCAATTCCCCGCAACCATTTGACCTGACCCACCAGCCCAGAGGCTGGATCTGCAAACTGCTCTTAATGTCATCCATTTGCAATTATCCTGTTGAAATTGAGGGTTACAAATCTAATGATGAACAAAATTTTCAGCCCTGGATTTGAGGTTCAATCCCAAGGCCTGCTCTACATCCTCCTGGCTCACCGCCCTCTGCACTCCGGTGGACATGTCCTTGACCTGAACCTGACCTCCTTTTAATTCGTCCAGGCCAATAAGCAGACAGGTCTTGACGTTTTTTTTGTTGGCCGAACGCAACTGGCTCTTGATACTTTTTACCTGGAAGCCCATCTCCCCATGAAAGCCTTTGCCGCGCAGGCGCTGAGTCAAGATCATAGCCTTTTCCATGGCATCCTGGTGAAGAACGGCCAGATAAAAATCCAGAGGCCTTTCCTGTATATTCTGAAGAAGAAGGGCCAGCCTTTCCATGCCGCATGCAAAACCGATTCCCGGCACATCAGGTCCGCCAAGATCCCTTACCAGTCCGTCATACCTACCACCACCGGCGACTGCTGACTGAGCCCCGATGTCTGCGGATATGACCTCAAAGGTTGTTCTCTGATAGTAATCCAGGCCCCGTACCAGATAAGGGTTCAGTTCATAGTCAATATTGAAATTTTCAAGGATCTCCAGGACATGTCTGAAATGCACCCGGCACTCGGTGCACAGGCTGTCCAGGATAAGAGGTGCTTTTGAAGCCACTTCCCGGCATCCTTGGGACTTGCAGTCCAGGACCCGCATGGGATTGCTCATTGCTCTGCGCTGACAGTCAGTGCAAAGACTGTTTTGATCCAGCCCGGCCAGGAATTTTCTGAGACCGGCATCGAACTTTGGTCGACACTTGGCGCATCCCAGGGAGTTTATCTGCATGTTCAGTTTGTGCAGACCCAGATTCTGCAGGTAACTCCAGAGCATGCTCAGAACCTCTCCGTCAGCAAAAGCGGAATCCTCACCCAGCATTTCCACATTGACCTGGTGAAACTGTCGGGCTCTGCCCTTTTGAGGCCTTTCGTACCGAAACATAGGCCCTGCGGTAAAATAGCGGCTAACATTTCCTGATCCAGAGGCCGGGCTGTCAATATAGGCCCGGATAACTCCGGCTGTGGCTTCAGGACGCATGGTCAGACTTCTGCCCTTTCGATCCTGAAACGTATACATTTCCTTCTGAACTACGTCAGTTTCCAGGCCTATGGAACGGGCAAAGAGTTCAGTCTGTTCCAGAATAGGAATTTTTATTTCCTGGTAGGCATATCTGGCAAACATCTGCCTGGCTGTTTCCTCCATAAATACATAAACAGTACTCTCTGGGGGAAACAGATCAAAAAAGCCTTTGATCTTGCTGATTCTGCTCATATCAGATCTTTGTATCCTCCGGCTGGACAACCTGGTCAGGGGAGAGTAAACATTCTTGTCGATGTAATTCAACAATAGCCTGTATACTGTGCGGACAGCAAACCGCCTTAAATCCAGGCCCATTCCAGGGGTTCATATGCTTTTTTAGTGACCCGGATGTTACTTGATTCAGGTTGGCAGTAAATCTATTCAAATAAGCACAAGTAGCTTTAAATGTCAAAATTTCATGGAGAGTATAGGAATGATTCAGGCTTCGTCTATAGTAGGCTATAAGAAAAGCGGCAAAACCGCCCTTCTGATCAAACTGGCCAGAGAACTCCAGAACCGGGGTGTCAGTGTGGCAGCGGCCAAATTTTCCGAACACGGTTTTGATGCTCAGAACACGGATACATCCAGGATGACCGGCCAAGTCAGGGAAGTGATCGGTCTGAGTTCAGAACAGACAATGTGTTGCTGGAGCGAAAAAAGGTATTTGCCGGATCTGATCCCTCTTCTTAAATCCAGGTTTTTGCTGGTGGAAGGCGGCAAGCATCTGGGCTGGCTGCCTCGAATAATGATTCTTAAGAAACCGTCTGATGCTGAAGCCTTGGACAATGGTCTGGCCCTGGCCACCTGGGGCAAGATAAAAACACACTATTTGCCTCATGCAAGCGGAGTGGACGATCTGGCCGACATTGTCCTGTCCAGAGGATTTGCCCTGCCCGGGCTGGACTGCTCCACTTGCGGAAGAAACACCTGCCTGGAACTGGCCCGGGAAATTGTTGCAGGCAAAGCCAGAATCCGGGACTGTCAGGCTCTGAATTCCAACATGAAAATCATGGTCAACGACCAGGAACTGGCCATGAATCCTTTTGTGGAGAGGATCATTTCCAAATCCATTCTGGGCATGCTCTCTGAGCTCAAGGGTTATTCCCCTGGAAAAGTCAAAATATCTATTGATTAGATATACACTCCTGCTTGGTATACCCCCGGCAATGAGTTCTGTGAAAAAGCAGTTACAGTTTTATCGATCTGTGCACTGACCAGGGACAAAGTGCTGAGCTGTTCCCTTCCGGCATAAAAACAGTCCTTTTTCTGAAGCAAGCCCCCCATCTCCAATATATTTTTGAATATGCCGCATCAGGACACCTGCGCATAAAAACAAAGTCCTTCGCCTGTGCTTTATCAGGAAGAACTCTCTCTGCATGCTCAAGTTATCCACATCCACCTCAATCAGTGCTCCGCTCCCAATGTGTTCATGTACTGCCAGCCTTGATGTCACACCTATCCCCACACCAGCCAGGACACATCTCACCAGGGCTTCAGTAGTCTGGACCAGCGTCTTTACAGGAAGTCTGGAAATATCGATTGTGTGCTTCTGCAAGGCCTTTTCCAGGGCCTGTCTGGTTCCGGATCCCTTTTCCCGCATGACCCAGGGCACTTCAAGGAGATCTTTGGGCTGCATTCCTTTCTTGAAATTATGTGCCAGGACCGGGGAGGCAACTGCCAGCAGTTCATCAGTCAGCAACAAAGAGTGCTCTAAATCAAAATGTCCTGCATAACCGCCAACCAGTCCAAAATCCAGATTTCCGGCCAATACATCCTGGCTGATTTTAATGGAATCACCGATACGCATGTCAACACACACATCAGGAAACTTTTGCTTAAAAGAGGCCAAAAGAGAAGGCAGCAGATAATTGGAAGGAATTGTGCTGCCGCCAATAACCACGGTCCCGGTTACCTGATTGGTCAGTTCATGAATATCAGATCTGGCCCTTTCCAGTATTCTGAATATATCCTTTGTGTTCTGATAAAGGACTTCACCGGCCCGGGTAGGGATTATTCTGCGCCCGATGCGGTCAAAGAGCTTAACCTGAAGTTCCTCTTCCAGGCTCAAAATATGAGTGCTGATAGTAGGCTGGGACAAAAAAAGCTCCTGTCCTGCCCGGGAAAAGCTCTGCAGTTCGTAAACCTTGGAAAAGGCCTGTAATTTTCTAAACTCCATTTGTTCCTCTTATCGTTAGAAAAATTCAAGGAACGGATAAATCGATGGGCCAGCTCGTATTTTTAATCAATTAATTAAATAAAGGTTATAGGATAAATCAATATATTTTTTCGCAAAAAAGGGGTCCTGCAAGACCCCGTGATAATCTATTTTTTTGACTGATCAGAGTCTTCCGGAGATTCTTCCCCTGTATCTGTATCTTTTTTTGCTTGAGGATCTTCTGCAGCTGGTGCTTTCTGTTCCGTATCTCTTGCTTCTGCCTGCTCAGAAGGCTTTTCGGAAGAGACATCCACTTTCTCTTCTGAACTTTGTTCGATCCTTTCCTCAGCAGACATGGAATCCGAGGCAGTAGAAGTCTTTTGTTCTGACTCTTGAACCCTTGACTGATCTACAGGAGTCTGTCCGGGCAGTTGTTTTGTCTGGGGTTTGTCTGATGGCTTTTTTACCTCAGGTTCAGCGCCGGTGTTATAACTGAACTCGATCAAGGCCAGTGCTGCACCGTCTCCCCTGCGGGGCTTGGCAAACTTGACCACCCTGGTATAGCCCCCTGTGGCGCTCTCAAACTTTGGGCCGATCTCATCAAAAAGTCTTTTAACCAGCTTGTGGTTGCCTAACACCCTGTATGCTTCTCTTTTTGCACTTAAATCGCCCCTAAGGGCCAGGGTAATCAGTCTGTCCGCCACCTTGGACAATTCCCTGGCTTTGGGCACGGTGGTCCTGATCCTTTCATGGACAACCAGAGATTTAGCCATATTTCTGAACATGGCTTTACGGTGTTCCCAATTCCTGCTGAGAGATCTGCCGGATTTCCTATGCCTCATCTTCTTCTTTCCTTTTAAGCCATTCCTGGTATTTCTGATCGAAGTGTTCAATAGGAGTGTTAAAATCGTATCCCATATTCTCGATTACCCGCCGGATATCCTCCAGAGATTTTCTGCCGAAATTCTTTGTCCTTAAAAGATCGTTCTCGGATTTCTGGATCAACTCACCTACCAGCCTTATACCGGCGTTGCGCAGGCAATTGCTGGCCCGCACAGGGAGTTCGAGCTCCTCAATGGTCTTGAAGAGATTAGGATCCAGCTCATCATCAGCCATGGGATCGCCTGTGGACACATCGGTATGGCTTTCATCAAAATTGATGAAGACAGACAGCTGGTCCTTGAGAATTTTGGCGCTGTAAGCCAGAGCATCCTCAGGCAGAACAGACCCGTCCGTGCTTATTTCCAGAATGAGCTTGTCATAATTAGTCATCTGTCCCACCCTGGCCTGCTCCACTGCATACGAAACCTTGCGGATGGGTGAAAAAGTCGCGTCCATGGCAATAAGACCTATTTCATCGTCAAGACCCTCGTGCAGCTCCGAAGGCACATACCCCTTGCCCATACGAACCTGCAGGCCGATAACCAGATCAACATCCTCGGTAAGGGTAGCGATATGCTGCTCTGGATTCAGCACTGAAACATTCTGGCTGGTCTGAATAGCCCCGGCAGTTACCTGTCCCTTTTGGCCGGCTGCTAGCTTCAGATGCTGCGGTTCATCCCTGGTCATGCTGAAGCGCACCTGTTTGAGGTTCAGGACAATGTCCGTGATATCCTCCACAACGCCTGGAATCGTTGTAAATTCATGCTGGGCGTTCTCGATTCTGATGGCCACTATTGCCGCACCCTGCAGGGATGAAAGCAGCACCCTGCGCAAAGCATTGCCCAGGGTGGTGCCGAAGCCTCTTTCCAGGGGTTCGCAAATGAACTTGCCGTAGTATTTCGAAGATCTGTCATCACGGACCAACTGTTCAGGCCTGACAAGGGTGGACCAGTTCCTGGTGTTGATCAGTTTTTCATTAGCTTGAATAATCATTTCAGCCCCTGTACTGGAAAATATATTTTAACGGCACCCGGACCAGGTATGACCCGGGCACCGATAGTTTCCGCTACTTGGAATACAGCTCGACTATGAGCTGTTCATTAATAGGGAAGGTGATATCTTCCCGTGTGGGCAAAGCCTTAACGCTGCCCTTGAAATCCTGCTCATTGACTTCCAGCCAGTCAGGTGCCCCTCTCCTGGCCAGAACGTCACGGGCCTCCTGTATGACAGGCATCTTTCTGCTCTTTTCAATCACTCCGACAGTATCTCCCTGGCGAACCAATATGGATGGAATGTTTACTCTTTTTCCATTCAAGTGAAAATGGCCGTGGCGTACCAACTGTCTGGCCTGAGATCTGGAGTTTGCAAAGCCCATGCGATAAACTATATTGTCCAGCCTTTGTTCCAGCATTACCAAAAGATTTGTTCCGGTAGCACCCTTCCTGGCGTCTGCAATCTCGAAATAGCGCTTGAACTGTCCTTCCAGCAGACCGTACATGCGTCTTACCTTCTGCTTTTCCCGCAATTGAAGAGCATAATCACTTGATTTTTTTCTGGAGCGCCCGTGTTCTCCGGGAGGATAAGCCCGGCGTTCAAAAGCGCATTTGTCTGTATAGCAGCGATCACCTTTCAAAAGAAGCTTGGTCCCTTCCCTGCGACAGATTCTGCATTTGGATTCTGTATATCTGGCCAACTCGAAAACCTCCTTTTATACCCGGCGCCTTTTGGGCGGACGGCATCCATTGTGAGGGATGGGAGTTATATCCCGGATAAAGGTGACCTTGAATCCCGAGGCATTGATGGCCCGCATGGCTGATTCCCTTCCTGCTCCTGGGCCTTTGACCAGAATGCCCACGGTACGCATTCCATTTTCCTGAGCAAGCTTGGCTGCATTTTCAGCAGCCTTCTGGGAGGCAAACGGGGTCCCTTTCCTTGATCCTTTGAAACCTGCCATCCCTGAACTGGACCAGGCAACAACATTTCCTGTCTGATCGGTAATAGTAACCATGGTATTGTTGAAAGAGGCATTAATATGCACAATACCCGTGGGGATATTCTTTTTTTCCTTTTTCTTCTTGGATCGTTTGGGCTTTGCCATTAATACTCTCCGATTTATTTCTTTTTCTTTATGGTTGTCTTTTTTGGACCTTTCCGGACGCGTGCATTGGTATGAGTCCGCTGACCGCGCACAGGCATGGATCTGCGGTGCCTGAATCCGCGATAACATCCAATGTCCATGAGACGCTTGATGTCGGCGCTCACATCCCTTCTCAGATCACCCTCGACTTTATAGTTGTTTTCCAGTTCATTGCGGATAATGTTGACCTCATCCGCGGTCAAGGTCTCTGTCTTCTTGGTCCAGTCCACCCCGGAAGAATCCAGAATTTTAAGCGCAGTAACCCGTCCTATACCGTAGATATAGGTCAGTGCAATGCCGATCTTCTTCTTCTTGGGCAGATCTACTCCAGCAATACGTGCCATGCTTTCCCCACCTGCTATCCTTGTCTTTGTTTGTGACGCGGGTTGCTGCAAAGTATCCTGAGAACCCGCTTACGTCTGACCACTTTGCATCTGGCGCACATTTTCCTTACTGATGGTCTGACTTTCATGATCAATTCCCCCAAAGCATTTATTCCAAGCTGCTAAGAATATCCGGACCATCCTTGGTAACGGCCACGGTATGCTCAAAATGAGCCGACAGACTCCCGTCCTTTGTTCTGGCTGTCCAGTTGTCAGGCATAATCTGAACCTGATCCGAACCAAGAGAGAACATGGGTTCAATTGCCAGAACCATACCCTTTTTCAAGGGAGTTCCAGACATCCGGCTGGGAACGAAGTTGGGCAGTTCCGGCTTTTCATGCAGACTGGCACCGATGCCGTGCCCCACAAAACGCTTTATTATTGAACAACCATGGCTTTTGGCATGGTTTTCAATAGCCGCGGATATTTCATATAGATCATTGCCCGGCCTGGCCTGCTCGATTCCCTTGTGCAGGGCCTCCAGAGTCACCTGCATGAGCATCCGGGCTTCAGGAGAAATTTCTCCCACTGCAAATGTCTTGGCGGAATCTCCAAAAAAACCCCGGTACTGAACCCCCATGTCTATACTCAGTATATCCCCGGCCTTGAGCCTTTCCAGGGTTGGGAAACCGTGCACCACTACATCATTCACAGAACAGCAAAGGGTGTATGGAAAACCCTGATATCCCTTGAAGGCGGGCTTGACCTTGTAATGGGCACATAACTCATTGGCAGTCTCCTCCAGTTCCATGGTGGAAGCTCCGGGCTTTATAAGTTTTTCCAGCTCATCCAGGATGAGGGCCACAATCTGGTTAGCTTCCCTGAGAAGACCGATTTCATAATCATTTTTAATAAAAATGCCCCTAAACTTCTTCAAACCCTAACGCCTTCCCTTGATCCTTGTTTTAGTCATAAGCCCCTCATAATGTCTGGAAATCAGGTGAGACTGAAACTGGGACATGGTGTCCATAGCCACTACGACCACGATTAAAAGAGCTGTTCCACCATAGTAAAAGGGCACGTTGAATTCTTTGATCATGAATACAGGAAGCACACAAACCAGGGACAGATAAATGGATCCGCTGAATGTAAGCCTGGAAAGGACAGAGTCGATATATTCCTTGGTCTTAAGACCGGGTCTGATACCCGGGATAAAACCGCCCTGTTTTTTCAGATTTTCGGCTATGTCCTTGGGATCAAAAATAATAGCAGTATAGAAAAAACAAAAGAAAATGATCAAGGCTACAAATATCAGGTTATACACCAAAGAGTCAGGCTGGAGATTGTTGGCCACAACCTCCAGGAAGCCAGCCTGAGAAAAGCTGGCTATGGTTGCCGGAAACATGAGTATGGACGAGGCAAAAATAGCCGGGATAACTCCGGAAGTATTAAGTTTGAGCGGCAAATGGCTGGTCTGTCCTCCGTACATCTTCCGGCCCATCATTCTTTTGGCGTAATGAATGGGAAGTCTTCTCTGTCCACGTTCAACAAAAACAATAAACAACAAGACCCCGACCACTATGGACATGACAAACAGTCCCATGACCAGAGTCAGTTCCCCGGCAGTCAAGAGCTGGTAGACATTTACCAGAGCTCCGGGGAGTCCGGCAACTATACCGGCAAAAATAATCAGGGAAATCCCGTTGCCAAGTCCCCTGGCTGTAATCCTTTCCCCAAGCCACATAATGAAAATGGTCCCTGCGGTCAGGGTGAATACTGTGGTCAGTCGAAAGGCCCAGCCCGGGTCCACTACCACCGGAGCCCCGTCAGGACTGGTCATGGTTTCCAGGCCTATGGATATGCCCATGCCCTGGACCAGAGTGATCATGACTGTGCCGTATCTGGTCCACTGGGTTATCTTCTTGCGTCCTGCCTCACCCTCATCCTTTTTCCATCTGGACAGGGTGGGACTGACAACGGTCAACAGCTGCATAATAATCGATGCAGAGATATAGGGCATGATGCCCAGGGCAAAAATGGAGAAGTTCTTGAGACCTCCTCCGGCAAACATGTCAAAGAGCCCGAACAGAGTGTGTTCAGCGCCTGCAAAAAACTGGGAAAGAGCTTGGCCGTCAATGCCTGGCAGCGGGATGTGCACACCAATGCGGTATACTCCCAGAATAAAAAATGTAAAAAGGACCTTGTTGCGCAGGTCCTTCAGACCGGATCCTCCGGGTGACGTCGGCTGTTTCAAGCTGTTATCCTTCCAGAGCTTTTATCTGTCCGCCTGCCTTGACTATCTTGTCTGCAGCAGACCCGCTGAACTTGTGCGCAGTCACTTTAACCGGGAAATCTATTTCACCATGACCGAGTATCTTTACCGGACTGTGTTTTTTGGCCAGCCCTCGTGCGTAGATTTCTTCCGGATTTATCTCGCTTGCCCCGGGGAAATGCCTGACAAGCTTCTTAAGATTGATAACAGAGTATTCCTCTCTGAAAACATTTTTAAATCCCCTTTTGGGCAGACGTCTGGCAAGAGGCATTTGTCCGCCTTCGAACTGGGCAGGGATCCTGGCCCCTGCCCGGGATTTCTGTCCTTTATGTCCTTTGCCGCTGGTCTTCCCCTTTCCGCTGGACTCCCCCCGGCCAAGCCTTTTTCTGGACTTTCTTTCCTCAGGAAAAGGATTCAGTTCATGCAGCTCCATTATTTGATCACCTCTACAAAACTTTGCACTCTTTTAATCATGCCCTGAATACTGGGATTATCCTGAACCTCCAGGACCTGTTGAGGCCTTTTAAAACCTAGAGCCTTAAGGGTCTTTTTCTGAACAGGCTTTAGCCCGATAAAGCTTTTTTTCAATCTGATCTTCATTTCATTTTCTCCTGCTATCTGAAAATCCAGCTTTATCGAACCGTTGCGTATTCCACGCTCTGCCCGCGCAAACTGGATACATGCTCCGGACTTGTCAGCTGCCTGAGCCCCTCAATGGTGGCCTTGACCACATTGTGGGGATTGTTGGTCCCGATGGCTTTGGTCAGGATATCAGTTACACCGGCTGCTTCCATTGCTGCACGCACCGGCCCGCCGGCAATGATCCCGGTTCCTTCACTGGCAGGCTTAAGAAGAACCCTGGCTGCACCGTAAGTCCCTGTGACCTGAAATGGTATGGTTGAACCGCTTAGCACCACCTTGTGCATGGATTTTTTTGCCTTGTCCGTAGCCTTGCGTATCGCCTCAGGTACCTGGTTGGCCTTCCCGAGACCGTAACCCAGCGTTCCGTTGCCGTCGCCAACAATAACCAGGGCGCTGAACCTGAACCTTCGTCCTCCCTTGACCACCTTGGCCACTCGGTTCAGATAAACAATCTTTTCTATAAGTTCCAAGTCGTTATGCTGCATGAAATTACCCCTTAAAAATTTAACCCGCTGGAGCGAGCCCCATCAGCCAGGGCCTTTACTCGCCCATGAAAGTAGTAGCCGTTGCGGTCAAAAACAACATTGGTTATGTTCAGTTCCAGTGCTTTCTTCGCCAATTGCTCTCCTATGCTCTTGGCGGTCGCTACATTGATCCTGGGGGTTTCCTCCAGATTGAGCGAGGAAAAGGCCGTCAGAGTTCGGGCGGCTTGATCGTCAACAATCTGGGCATACAAATGCCTGTTGGACCTGAACACAACAAGCCTTGGCTTCTCTGCGGTGCCTCTTATCTTCTTTCGAATACGGAATTTGCGTTTGGCTCTTCTGTGATTCTTGGACAATTTCATGCTGCTACCTGTTATTTTTTACCGGATTTTCCGGCCTTCTGTTTAACCGCTTCATTTTCATACCTGATCCCCTTGCCCTTGTAGGGTTCAGGCGGTCTGACCCTCCTGATCACGGCTGCTGTTTCTCCGACAAGCTGTTTGTCTATGCCTGCCAGAATTATCCTGTTTTTTTCGAGTCTGGCTTCAACACCCTTGGGCAGATCAACGCGTACCGGGTGGGAATAGCCCACATTCAAAACCAGTGTCCTGTCCTGTAAATCAACCTTGTATCCCACTCCTACCACGTCCAGGGTCTTTTGAAATCCACTGTGCACACCCTGGACAGCATTATTGATCAGGGTTCTGCGCAGGCCCCACTGTTCTCTGGCCTTGATGCTGTTGTCCACCTTGGACACCCGCAGAACCTGATCTTCAATATTGATCCGTACTTTCGGATCAAGGGGTACACGCAGCTCGCCTTTGGGACCTTTAACCAGGAGCTGTTCCTGATCCTGCCTGATTTCTACGCCCTGAGGTATCTTGATGGGCTCTATACCAATACGTGACATTGCAACCTTCCCTACCAGATCTCGCAGATCAGTTCTCCGCCCAGGTTCTGCTTACGGGCTTCAATCCCGTGCATAACCCCGCGGGATGTGGACATTATGCACATACCCAAGCCATTGCGGACCAGCGGAATTTTATCCACTGGAACATAAACTTTGCGGCCGGGCTTGCTTATCTTCCTCAGACCCTTGATTACAGGTCTGCTTCCGGAATATTTCAGTGCAACCCGGATATTTCGTTCTTCAGCCTGGAAATCCTTAATAAAGCCTTCCTCGGCCATTATTTTTAAAATGGCCAGCTTGTTTTTGCTCGCAGGAACCAGCACTTCTTTATGCAAAGCCATATGCGCGTTTCTTATCCGCGTGAGCATGTCGGCAATGGGATCTACTACGGACATGTACTATTCCCCTCTAATCTACCAGCTTGATTTTCTTACTCCCGGCAACTCGCCGGCCAAAGACATATTCCTGAAACATATTCTGCAGATCCCGAAATGGCGCAAAAAAGACCTGGGTCTGCCGCATAAGGGACAGCGATTATACCTGCGCGCTGAAAATTTAGGCTTTCTCTGCGCTTTCACCATCAAGGCCTTTCTAGTCAAAACCCGTCCTCCTTATTTTTTGAATGGCATGCCCAGCAAAGACAGAAGTGCCTTGCCTTCCTTGTCGGTCCTGGCCGATGTTACTACAGTAATATTCATGCCCTTGGTCCTGTCCACCTTGTCCAGGTTGATCTCCGGAAATATGGTGTGCTCCTTTATTCCCAAGGTATAGTTTCCTCGTCCGTCCATGCCTCTGTCAGGCAGCCCACGGAAGTCGCGCACTCTGGGCAGGGCAACATTTAGAAGCTTGTCCATAAAGGCCCACATCCGAGCCCTTCTCAGGGTTACTGTACAGCCTACAGGCATGCCCTCCCTGAGCTTGAATGCGGCAATGGATTTTTTAGCCCTGGTCACCACTGCTCTTTGACCGGCAATCAGGGACAATTCCTCAACCGCGTCCTGAATCAGCTTGTTGTTTTGACTGCCTTCGCCCAGCCCCATATTCAGGGTCACTTTCTCCACTCCAGGGATCTGCATGGGAGATTTGTAATTGAACTCCTTGTGCAGCTTGGGGCATATCTCTTCTTTATAATAATGTTCCAGCCTGAGCATTATCCCGTCACTCCTAGAAATTTTCATCGCATTTTTTGCAGAAACGTACCTTCTGTCCGTCTTCAGTCAGTCGATAGCCGGGCTTGGTCGGGTTGGCGCAGGCGTCGCAAACCAAACTCAGATTGGAAATATGCACCGGTGCTTCCTGATCCTTTATGCCGCCCTGCTCCTGTTTGTAGGGATTTGGCTTGACATGCCTTTTGATCTTGTTCAGCCCCTCAACCAGCACCTTATCCCTGTCCTTGAAGATCTTAAGCACCTTGCCAATCTTGGTCTTATCTTTTCCAGAGATGATCATCACCTTGTCATTCTGCTTGATTTTCATCTTTTTCATCTTACAGAACCTCTGGGGCTAGAGATACGATCTTCATAAAGTTTCTGGCGCGCAACTCCCTGGCTACAGGTCCGAATATCCGGGTACCAATGGGATCCATATTTTTGTTGAGAAGGACTGCCGAATTATTATCAAAACGAATATGCGATCCATCGGGACGTCCAATCTCCTTTCTGGTGCGCACAACGACCGCCTTATAAATGTCCCCTTTCTTGACCTTGGCCCTGGGCATGGCATCCTTGACGGAAACAACAACAATATCTCCAATGGAAGCATACCTGCGTTTGCTTCCGCCCAGAACCTTGATGCAGGCCACGCTTTTGGCCCCGGAATTGTCCGCAACATCCAACTTGCTCTGAACTTGAATCATTTTCTATTCCACCTTGTATCTTTTCATCAGAGTACAGGATCTGTCACCGGCAGCTTGCTCGCGGATCAAGGGAACTGTCTGTCTGATGGCTGACCTGCTGCTGGTTGCCGTGCTTTCTGGCACCAGGCTGGTATAATTTATACAGCCTTTTCCAACACCTTGTTAAGATGCCACCTCTTCCTGGCACTTAGGGGACGGTGCTCAATTATCTGCACCTTATCCCCCATCTGGGATTCATTTTTGGGATCATGGGCCATGAATTTCTTTCTCCGCCTGATATATTTCTTGAGCAAAGGATGTTTGATAAGAGTTTCAACCCTGACCACAATGGTCTTGTCATTCTTGCTGCTGACAACGAAACCCACCATCCTGCGCTTGTTTCCCGGGGTCCTGGACTTGCTATTCATGGCCCGCTCCTGCCTCTTTCTCCTTGAGTATAGTCAATATTCTGGCGATACTTTTTTTCACCCGCGGAATTCTCTGGGTGTTTTCCAGCTGTCCCGTGGAATGTTGAAATCTCAGGTTAAAAAGCTCTTCCCTAAACCCCTGCAGTTTTTTCTGCATATCGGCTTTTGAAAGCTTGCGTATCTCATCCGTCTTCATACCCTGCTACCACTCCTTTTCAACAATCACTGTCTTTAGAGGAAGCTTGTAGGATGCCCTGCGCAAAGCCTCCTTAGCCAGCTCAAGGTTGACTCCTCTGATTTCGTAAAGGATTTTTCCCGGCTTAACTGGAGCACACCATCCAACCGGAGAACCCTTTCCCTTTCCCTGCCTGGTTTCAGCAGGTTTTGCCGTGATGGGCTTGTCCGGAAAAATCCTGATATAAACTTTTCCGCCGCGCTTAATATGTCTCATCATGGCGATACGGGCGGACTCTATCTGCTGGTTGGTTATTTTCCCGGGCTCCACTGCCTTCAGGCCCAGCTCACCGAAACTGACCTCTGTTCCTCTGGTTGCTTTTCCCTTTATCCGGCCCTTTTGCTGTTTTCTGAACCTGACCTTTTTTGGACTGAGCATGACTATCTTACCTCGTTTAATATATCGCCCTTATAGATCCAGACCTTGACTCCGATAATCCCGTATGTAGTCCTGGCAATGGCAAAACCGTAATCTATGTCTGCACGCAAAGTATGCAGAGGCACACGACCCTCGCGCAGCCATTCAGTTCGGGCAATCTCGGCCCCCCCCAAGCGGCCTGCACAGGAAATCTTTATGCCCTGAGCACCAAATTTCAAGGCCAGGCTTATAGATCTTTTCATGGCCCTGCGAAAGGCCACCCTTCTTTCAAGCTGCAGGGCAATATTTTCAGCCACGAGCTGGGCGTCTGTTTCCGGCCGCCTGACCTCATTTACTTCTATGGAAAATTCATTGTTGAACTTCTTTTTCAGGTCGTGACGCAATTTTTCAATTTCTGAACCTTTGCGCCCTATGACAATGCCCGGCCTCGAAGTATGTATGATTATCCGAACCTTGTCTGCTGCCCTTTCAAGTTCAATACGGGAGATACCGGCATGGTACAGCTTGGATTTCAAGAATTCCCGCAGCTTTCTGTCTTTAATAATATACTCGGGATAGCTGGTCTTGCTGAACCATCTGGAAAGCCAGTTCTTGTTATAGCCTACCCGAAACCCGTAAGGATGTACCTTTTGACCCAAGACTCTCCCTCCTATAATTCGTCAACAATTACAGTGACATGACTGGTTCTTTTAAAAATCCGGTTGGCTCTTCCCATTGCCCTGGGCTTTATCCTTTTCAAGGTGGGCCCCTCATCAACAAGAATTTGCTTCACGTACAGGCTGTCCAAGTCAAGACTGTAGTTCTGCTGGGCATTGGCCAGGGCGGAACTGAGAACTTTCTTGATCAGCCTGGCCGCCTTTTTAGGAGTATAGTTGAGAATGTTGATGGCATCCTCCAAGGGTTTTCCCTGGACATTACTCCCCACAAGGCGCACTTTTTGCGGCGAGATTCTGTTGTATCTGGATATTGCTCTGGCTTCCATCTTTTACCTGTATCCGTTATTTTCGTTTGGCCTGACTCTTGCGGTCCCCGGCGTGGCTGTAAAAGGTCCGGGTAGGGGCAAACTCGCCCATTTTGTGTCCAACCATATTCTCAGTGGCATAAACAGGGATAAACTTTTTACCGTTGTGCACAGCAAAGGTCAGTCCAACCATTTCAGGAGTAATGGTTGATCTTCTGGACCAGGTCTTGATCACCTTCTTGCTTTTGGTCTCCTGGGCCTGCTGCACCTTTTGCAGCAGATGATCATCCACAAAAGGACCTTTTTTTACTGATCTGGGCATGGTCTCACTCCTGCTATTTGCTGCGTCTGTTTACTATAAGCCTGTCTGAAGGCTTTTTCCTGCTTCTGGTTTTATACCCCTTAGTCGGCCAACCCCAGGGAGACACTGGATGCCTGCCTCCGGAACTTTTGCCTTCTCCTCCACCCAAAGGGTGATCCACGGGGTTCATGGCCACACCCCTTACATTGGGGCGCCTTCCAAGCCAGCGATTTCGTCCGGCCTTGCCAATGGAAATATTTTCGTGCTCCACGTTGCCAACCTGGCCAACACTGGCCCTGTTTGCTGAAAGAACCTTGCGTACCTCCCCAGAAGGCAGCTTTATCAGGGCATATTTGCTTTCTTTGGCCACCAGCTGTGCGTAAGTTCCAGCAGACCTGGCCATTTGCCCTCCCCGGCCGGGAGTAAGCTCAATGTTATGGATAATGGTTCCAACTGGCATCCTGGTCAGAGGAAGCGCATTGCCTGGCTGAATATCAACGCTTTCACCGGCCTGAACTGTATCCCCGACCTGCAAACCCACCGGAGCAAGAATATACCTTTTTTCACCATCCAGATATGAAAGCAGTGCAATCCTGGCACTGCGATTGGGATCATACTCTATGGAGACCACCTTGGCCGGCACATCATACTTGTCCCTCTTGAAGTCAATCAGCCTGTATCTGCGCTTGTTGCCCCCGCCTCGCCTTCGGGAGGTGATGCGCCCATAATTGTTTCGTCCACTTTTCCTGGCCAGACCCTGAATCAAAGACTTTTCCGGGACAGAGCTGGTTATTTCGCTGAATTCTGATACGGTCTGGAACCGCCTGCCTGGAGAAGTGGGCTTGAGCTTCTTGATGGCCATTTATCTATACCCCTTCGAAAAATTCTATCTTATCCCCGGGAGACAGCGTAATATAAGCCTTCCTGTATCCCGGAATCCTGCCGCTGACCCGGCCGAATCGCTTTCTCTGCAGAGAATTGCGCCGGACAATATTCACCTTGTCAACGCTCACATTAAATATGGACTCCACCGCCTTCTTGATCTCAAGCTTATTGGCCCTGGGGTGAACCACAAAAGCCACCTTGTTCTGAAATTCCTTCAAATGATTGGATTTTTCAGAAACCAGAGGGCGGATTAATATCTGTGTGTTGTGCATACTAGCTCAACCTTTCCTGCAGTTTTTCCACTGCCTGTTTGTCCATGATCAGTTCACGATGCTTCAGGATCTCGTAAACATTTATGCTGGTTTGGGTTACCACCTCGACCCCGGGAACATTCCTCGCAGAAAGCTCAAGGTTGTTACATGGTTCAGAAGTAACAATCAAGGGTTTTTTCAAACCCAGCTTGCTCTTGAAATTGATAAAATCCTTGGTGCGAATTTCCGGCAGATCCAAGTTATCCACAACCAGCAGCCTGTTTTGTGCATACTTGGCGCTCAGGGCCATTTTCAGCGCCAATCTGCGGACCTTCTTGTTCAGCTTGATGGAAAAATCCCTGGGTGCTGGCCCGTGGATTACGGCTCCTCCCCTCCAGAGGGGTGACCGACCGGACCCGGTCCTGGCTCTGCCTGTCCCCTTCTGTCTCCAAGGCTTTCTACCTCCTCCGGATATGCTTGCTCTGTTTTTTACCGATGCACTACCGGAACGTTCAGCGGCTCTGTGGGCCCGCACCGCCAGATGCAGTACTTCAGGCTTGACACTCACGGAAAAAACGTTTTCCTGGAGTCCGATCTCACCTACTTCCTGGTTATCCTGCGATAATACCTTTACACTGATCATACAAACCTCTTAATCCTGTTTACGCAGGATAACTATGCCATTCTTGGGTCCGGGAACCTGTCCCTTGACCAGAATTACATTTTCCTTGGCCCGCACGGAGATAACTTCCGCGTTTTTGTAGGATACTGTCCTGTTGCCCATTCGACCGGGCATTTTTTTACCCTTGAAGACCTTGCTGGGATCTGCACACTGGCCGATAGCTCCGGGCGATCTGTGCACCTTTTCATGCCCGTGGGTTCTTGGCAGTCCCCTGAAATTCCAGCGCTTCATAACCCCTGCAAATCCCTTGCCCTTGGAGGTGCCTGTCAATTTGATCTTGTCCCCTGGCTGAAACATATCTACTTTTAATTCCTGCCCGAATTCAAACTCATCCGGATTATCAGGACTGAACTCGATAAGCTTGCGGAAATACCCCTTGCCCGCCTTGGATTGATGCCCCCGGGAAGGCCTGTTCAATTTGTGACCCGGCACAGGATCAAAACCGATCTGAACAGCTGAATAGCCGTCTCTTGATTCATCCTTTTTATGAATGACCGGACATGGACCAGCCTGGATCACTGTGACCGGAATAAATCTTCCGTCATCACTAAATACGCTGGTCATGCCCAGCTTTTTGCCTAAAAGTCCGATTTTGCGTTTCATGGCTTCCTCGTCTACAATTTAATCTCAACATCAACACCTGCAGGCAGATTTAGCTTTCCCAACGCATCCACAGTCTGCTGGGTAGGCTCCATAATATCCAGCAGGCGCTTATGTACCCGCATTTCAAACTGCTCTCTGGATTTTTTGTCCACATGAACAGATCTGTTCACCGTGTATTTGTGTATCCTGGTAGGTAACGGAATAGGCCCGGCAATTCCTGCTCCGGTATTTTTGGCTGAGTCTACTATTTCGGCTACAGCCTTGTCCAGGATGCGATAATCATAAGCCTTAAGTTTTATTCTGATTCTCTCACTGTTCATTGCAGTCATAATTCTACTCCACTATTTCTGAGACCACGCCAGCACCCACGGTCCGGCCACCCTCACGAATGGCGAACCGAAGACCTGGATCCATGGCTATGGGGGCAATAAGCTCCACATCAAACGTGGTATTGTCGCCGGGCATCACCATCTCCACTCCCTCGGACAAGGTAACCACTCCAGTCACGTCCGTAGTCCGAAAATAAAACTGAGGACGGTAACCCGAAAAAAACGGAGTGTGACGACCACCCTCTTCCTTGCTCAATATATATACCTCAGCCATGAAACGACGGTGAGGCTTGATGGACTTGGGAGCAGCCAATACCTGACCCCGCTCCACATCATCGCGCTTGATGCCCCTTAACAACACTCCCACATTGTCACCGGCCTGTCCCTGATCCAGAACCTTCCGGAACATCTCCACTCCAGTACAAACCGTCTTGCGCGTATCCTTGATACCTACTATCTCCACCTCATCGCCTACCTTGACAATCCCGCGCTCCACCCTTCCGGTCACCACTGTCCCGCGACCGGATATGGAAAATACATCCTCTATAGGCATCAAAAACGGCTTGTCTATATCGCGCGCAGGCTCAGGAATAAAATCATCACAGGCCTGAACTATCTCCCATATGCTCCTGGCTTCCTCAGAATCAGGACTGTCAGTCTCCAAAGCCTTTAAAGCGCTGCCGCGCACCACTGGAACATCATCCCCGGGAAAATCATACTTGGTCAAAAGCTCACGCACCTCAAGCTCCACCAACTCCAAAAGCTCAGGATCATCCACCAGATCCACCTTGTTCAAATATACAACCAAACTGGGCACCCCCACCTGACGGGCAAGAAGAATATGCTCCCGGGTCTGAGGCATGGGACCGTCAGTCGCCGCCACCACCAAAATAGCACCGTCCATCTGAGCAGCACCAGTGATCATATTCTTGATGTAGTCCGCATGACCAGGACAGTCCACATGCGCATAATGACGCTTGGAACTCTCATACTCCACATGCGCAGTGGCAATCGTAATACCACGCTCCTTCTCCTCCGGAGCCTTGTCTATCTGATCAAAAGCCACAAACTGACCGCTGCCCTTCAAACTCAAAACCTTGGTGATAGCTGCCGTCAAAGTCGTCTTCCCATGGTCAATATGACCTATGGTCCCTATGTTAACATGCGGCTTCTTACGGTCAAACTTCGCCTTTCCCATCTCTCTCCCCCTATTTGATTTTTAGAATCTCATCGGCCAGGCTTGAAGGCACTTTTTCGTAATGGTCAAACTGCATGGTGTATGTTGCCCGTCCCTGAGAATTGGACCGCAGGTCAGTGGCATAACCGAACATATTGCTCAACGGAACATAGGCCTTTATTATCTGGGTGCCCATCCGAGGATCAAGACCCAGCACCTTGCCCCTTCTGCCGTTAAGATCTCCCATGACATCGCCGAGATATTCATCAGGAGTAAGCACTTCTATATACATGATGGGCTCCAGGATAACAGGGCCTGCCTTGGAACAGGCCTCCTTGAGGGCCATGGAGGCGGCGATGTAAAAGGCCTGCTCCGATGAATCCACATCATGATAGGAACCAAAGACAAGATTGACCCTGATGTCCACCAGGGGGTACCCGGCCATGACTCCGCTCTTCATGGCGTCCTGGACTCCCTTGTCCACTGCTGGGATGTATTCCTTGGGGATCACCCCACCCACTATGGAGTTGACAAATTCATAACCCTGCCCTGGTTCACTAGGCTCCACTTCCAGGGCAACATGACCATACTGACCCCGGCCACCTGTCTGCTTGACATACCTGGTATCCTGCTTGACTTTTTTTGTGATGGTCTCGCGGTATGAGACCCTGGGTTTGCCAACGTTTGCATCTACCTTGAACTCCCGGGTCAAACGGTCAACAATGATTTCAAGATGCAGCTCACCCATACCGGAAATAAGTGTCTGCCCGCTTTCTTCGTCAGTCTTTACCCTGAAGGACGGGTCTTCCTTGGAAAGTTTCTGCAGGGCGTTGCTCAAAGCATCCTGATCAGTCTTGGTCTTGGGCTCAATGGCAATTTCAATGACCGGATCAGGGAAATCTATGGTTTCCAGGAGCACCGGCCTTTCAAGAGAACACAGTGTTTCCCCGGTGGCTGAATACTTAAGACCTACAGCGGCAACAATGTCCCCGGCATATGCGATTTTGATCTCCTCCCGTTTATTGGAGTGCATCTTGAGCAAGCGCCCGATGCGTTCCTTTTTCCCGGAGGCGGCATTGAAAACGTTCATGCCCGACTCAATGCAGCCCGAATAAATCCGCAGGAAGGTCAAATGGCCTACATAGGGATCTGAAGCCAGTTTAAAGGCCAGAGCACTCAGAGGATCTTCATCATTGGGAGGACAGACAATAGTTTCCCCTGACTCGGGGTCAACACCCTGAATATGCGGAATATCCAAAGGAGACGGCAGGTAATAAACCAGAGAGTCCAGCAGGGGCTGAATCCCCTTGTTCTTGAAGGCTGAGCCGCATAACACGGGACAAATATTCAAAGATATGGTTGCCTTGCGGATGCCGTTCATGATTTCTTCAAAAGAAAGCTTTTCCCCGGACAGATACTTGTCCAGCAGAACCTCCTCCTCTTCGGCAATGGACTCAATCAGGTAATGCCGCCATTCATCAGCTTCTTTCCTGCAATCATCAGGAATATCAATAAAGTCAAATTTCTTTCCCAGAGTTTGATCATCAAAAATATATGCCTTGCTCTGAACCAGATCAATTATCCCTTTAAAATTTCCTTCCGAGCCAATGGGAATCTGCAGAGGCACAGGCTTGGCCTTAAGGCGATCCCTGATCATGTCCACCACCCGGAAATAATCAGCACCGGTCCGATCCATCTTGTTCACAAAAGCCAACCTGGGCACATGGTATTTATCAGCCTGTCGCCACACTGTCTCGCTCTGGGGCTCAACCCCGCCGACAGCGCAGAACACAGCTATGCATCCATCCAAGACCCTCAAGGATCTTTCCACCTCTACAGTAAAGTCCACATGTCCGGGCGTATCAATAATATTGATCCTGTGATCCTTCCAGAAACAGGTGGTGGAAGCAGAAGTAATCGTGATGCCCCGCTCCTGTTCCTGATCCATCCAATCCATTATTGCCTGGCCGTCATGCACCTCTCCCAGCTTATGCGAGACTCCGGTATAAAAAAGAATGCGTTCGGTAGTAGTTGTCTTTCCGGCATCTATATGGGCCATTATGCCGATATTGCGCTGCCTTTCTATAGGTACAAGCCGTGCCACTATGTTCTCTCTTTAGAGTTTAAACCAGATACAAAAAATGTGCGTGTATTGTATCCATCTGTGCCTGAGTGCATAAAATACCGGGCGCCTTCCCACCCGCTTCGTTCCTGCAAACCAAACAACTTGGCATCTGTGTCTCTGAAGCAGGTGAGGAGGCGCACCCTTTTCAAATCCATGAAAATCATGCCGGCTTTATTGGCCCAGCACAGCAAATACTGCCGGCCAACAACTACCAGCGATAATGAGCAAAAGCCTTGTTTGCTTCAGCCATACGGTGAGTGTCTTCCTTCTTTTTGATGGCCCCTCCGCGGTTGTTGAAAGCGTCAAAAAGTTCAGAGGAGAGTTTGCGGTCCATCCCTTTTTCTCCCCGGTTGCGGGAATAAAGAACCAGCCAGCGGATTGCCAGAGATTCCTGCCTGATGGGCCTGACCTCCATGGGAACCTGATATGTTGCTCCACCCACCCGCCTGGACTTGACTTCCATATGAGGTTTTACATTTTCGATAACCTGATTGAACGCCTTCAAAGGATCTTCATTGGTTCTGGAACCAAGCTCCTGGATAGCCTTGTAGAGCAGGTTCTCGGCAATGCTTTTTTTGCCGTCGATCATTAGCCGATTGATGAACTTGCTCACCAGGCGGCTGTTGTAAACAGGATCAGGCAGAACGCTTCTTTTCGGAATAGGGCCTTTGCGTGGCATACTTATATATCTCCCTTGCGCGAAAACTATTTCGGTCTCTTGGTTCCGTATTTGGACCTGCCTTTGCGCCGGTCACGGACACCTGACGTGTCCAGAGTGCCCCTGATTATAGTATATCTTACTCCCGGCAGATCCTTTACCCGGCCACCCCGAATCATGACCACTGAATGCTCCTGAAGGTTGTGACCCTCCCCCGGGATATATGAAGTCACTTCAATACCATTGGTCAAACGGACCCTGGCCACTTTACGCAGAGCAGAATTAGGCTTTTTGGGTGTGGTGGTGTACACCCGGACACACACCCCTCTCTTCTGAGGACATTCCTGCAGGGCTGCTCTTTTTTTGCGCTTTATGACCTGATCCCTGGATCTGCGTACCAATTGATTGATGGTGGGCATTGCTCCTCCAAATAATTATACTGGCTCAAACATTTAATTATTAATTTATGGATTAAATAATGTCAAGAAAAATATCCCCATGAGCATGCATATCAGGTTAAGCGAGTCTGTCGTCCAAAATAAACCTGTTCATCGAGTTCTTCAAGAAAACGTTCTGAATCTTCCGGCTGTTCAGGTACTGATATATCGCAGTTTACATAAGGCCTGTATCCGGTACCAGCAGGGACCAGTCTGCCCACAATAACGTTTTCCTTGAGTCCTCTGAGCTGATCCACCTTGCCCATGAGCGCGGCTTCAGTAAGCACCTTGGTGGTTTCCTGAAATGAAGCTGCAGAGATGAAAGATTCCGTGGTCAAGGAGGCCTGGGTTATCCCCAGGACAACAGGCTCGGCCATGGCCGGGTTCTGGCCCTTGCGGATACACTTTTCATTCTCCTGCATGAACAGGTTCTTTTCCACCTGCTGACCCACCAAAAAACCAGTATCACCAGGGTCGATGATGTTCACCTTCTTGAGCATCTGGCGGACAATGACTTCAATGTGCTTGTCGTTGATCTGCACACCCTGGAAACGGTACACGTCCTGAACCTCTTCCACCAGATAATTGGCCAGGTATTTTTCACCCTTGATCTTGAGCATATCGTGCAGATCCGGGTTACCCTCGGTTATGAGTTCTCCGGCCTCTACAAAATCGCCCTCCTGGACAGTGATGTGCTTGCCCTTGGGGATGAGATATTCCTTGGGTTCCCCCACTTCTGGTCCAATTATGATCTTGCGCTTGCCCTTGGATTCCGGCCCGAAGGAGGCAATACCGTCAATCTCTGTGACCACTGCCTGATCCTTGGGCTTTCTGACCTCAAAGAGCTCTGCCACCCGGGGAAGACCTCCGACAATATCCTTGGTCTTGGATGACTCCCGGGGTTTGCGGGCAATAATGTCCCCCGCCTCTACAACGTCACCGTCGTTGACCATTAGAATGGCCCCCACAGGCAGCTGAAACACGGCTTCAGACGATGTCTCGGGCCTCAGCTTTACCCTGCCTTTGTCGTCGCAGATGGAGATGCTGGGCCGGTAATTGGTGGACCTGTATTCGGTAATGGTCCTGGTAGCCCTGCCTGTGGTTTCATCCACCTTCTCCTGAAAGGTGCGGCCCTCGATGATGTCTGTAAATCTGAGCCTGCCCGGGATATCCGTTACAAAAGGTTCATTGAAGGGATCCCATTCAGCCAGAAGCTGACCCTTTTTCACCTGTTCATCCACCTTGACAAAGAGTTTGGCTCCTGTGGGCAGAAAGTACTTTTCCCTTTCCCTGCCCTGGTCATCCACGATTTTCAGCTGTCCGCTCTTGCCCATGACCATGTATTCGCCCTTGGAGTTTTCCACGGTGCGGATCCTGGAAAAGACCACGTGCCCTACATTACTGGCTTTTATATTGGACCTTTCAATTTCCTTGGATGCGGTTCCTCCGATGTGGAATGTGCGCATGGTCAACTGGGTACCAGGCTCGCCAATGGACTGGGCGGCTATAATACCAACGGTTTCGCCCACATTTACCAGATGTCCCCTGGCAAGATCCCGGCCGTAGCAGAGGGCGCATACACCCCTTTTGGTCTTGCAGCTCAGAACCGACCTTATGGAGACCGCGTTTATACCGGCAGCATCTATCTTTTCTGACGAATCTTCACTGATCATTTTATTGGAAGGCACTATAACCTCCCCGGACTCGGGATCCAGGATGTCATACATGGCGATACGGCCCAGAATCCTCTCGCTGAGCCTTTCCTGAACCTCTCCGGACTTCATCAGATGGGAAAGCTCTATACCGTCTACAGTGCCACAGTCGTATTCGGATACGACAACATCCTGAACCACATCCACCAGACGTCTGGTCAGGTATCCGGAATTTGCCGTCTTCAGGGCAGTGTCAGCCAGGCCTTTTCTGGCCCCGTGGGTGGATGTAAAATACTGCAGTACAGTCAGCCCTTCCCTGAAACAGGAAACAATCGGGGTTTCAATGATTTCGCCGGAGGGCTTGGCCATGAGTCCGCGCATACCTGCCAACTGACGCATCTGATCCTTGTTTCCCCGGGCCCCGGAATTGGCCATCATGAAAATGGGATTGAGGCTTATGTTTCTTTCTTCTCTGCCGGTTACAGGATCACGAACCAACTCCGATGACAGCTCTTTCATCATCTCCGCTGACACATCATTGGTGGCCTTGGTCCAGACATCCACCACCTTGTTGTATTTTTCCGTCCTGGTGATAATCCCTTCGTTGTACTGGCGTTCTATCTCATTGACCATTTCCTGGGAGGACTGAATAATACTCTCTTTTTTATCCGGAACCTTGAGATCCTTGACACCGATGGTAACGCCGGCCAGAGTGGAATACTCGTATCCCAGATCCTTGATCCTGTCACAGAGAATAACCGTGGCCTTGGTTCCTGCACGACGATAGGTTTGTCCCACCAGCCTGGCGATGTTTTTCTTGGTCATTACACAGTTGACCAGAGAAAATGAAACCTCCTCGGGCAGCAACTGTCCCACGATGATCCTGCCCGGGGTGGTATCTGTCAGCTCACCGTTGATCCGGACCCTGATCCTGGCATGCAGACCCACATGTCCTGCATCAAAGGCACAAATAACTTCTCCGGGATCGGAAAAAAGCTTACCCTCACCTTTCTGGAATGAACGGTCCACAGTAAGATAGTAAAGCCCCAGAACAATATCCTGGGAGGGTACGATAACCGGCTCCCCGTTGGCCGGAGAAAGAATATTGTTGGTTGACATGATCAAGACCCGGCATTCCACATTGGCCTCTATGGACAAAGGCACGTGCACGGCCATCTGGTCCCCGTCAAAGTCTGCATTGAATGCGGAGCATACCAGGGGGTGAAGCCTGATGGCCTTGCCTTCCACCAGGATGGGCTCGAACGCCTGTATCCCCAGCCTGTGCAGGGTGGGAGCCCGGTTTAAAAGCACAGGGTACTCTTTGACCACTTCATCCAGGATGTCCCATACCACTATATCTCCTCGTTCGACCATCTTTTTGGCACTTTTGATGGTGCTGGCATAGCCCTTCTCCTCCAGTTTGGAGTAAAGAAATGGCTTGAACAGCTCGAGAGCCATCTTCTTGGGCAGACCGCACTGGTGCAGCTTGAGATTAGGACCCACCACTATAACTGATCTTCCGGAATAATCCACTCGCTTTCCCAGAAGATTCTGACGGAAGCGACCCTGCTTGCCCTTGATCATGTCGGAAAGGGACTTGAGGGGTCGTCCGTTGGTTCCGGAAATGGCTTTGCCTCTGCGGCCGTTGTCCAGCAGGGCATCTACCGCTTCCTGAAGCATGCGCTTTTCATTACGGATAATTATGTCCGGCGCACCCAGTTCCAAAAGTCTTTTCAAGCGATTGTTGCGATTTATCACCCTCCGGTACAGATCATTGAGATCTGAAGTGGCAAAGCGCCCTCCATCCAGGGGAACCAGGGGCCTTAGCTCGGGAGGTATGACCGGCAGGGTTTCCAGTATCATCCATTCGCATTTGTTCCCGGACTCCAGAAATGCCTCAACGATCCTCAGACGTTTGGCGATCTTTTTCTTCTTGGTCTGAGACCTTGTTACCTGGGATTCCTCACGCAGCTCGTTTTTCAGTTTTTCCAAATCCAGATGCATCAGCAGCTCCCGGATCACTTCAGCGCCCATACCCACCCGCAGAGTATTTTCTCCATAGGTTTCAAGAACCTGAAGATACTGCTCTTCTGAAATAACCTGCTTCTGGGTCAGAGAGGTCTGCCCGGAATCCAGGACCATGTAAGCATCAAAATAAAGAACTTTCTCCAGGTCAGCCATGGTCATGTCCAGCAGGGTGCCGATCTTGGACGGCAGGCTTTTCAGAAACCATATATGAGCCACAGGAGCGGCCAGCTCAATATGGCCCATGCGATCCCGTCTGACCTTGGAAGCGATAACTTCAACCCCGCACTTTTCGCAGACAATCCCCCTGTGCTTCATGCGCTTGTACTTACCGCAGTTGCACTCATAATCCTTGACCGGTCCGAAGATCTTGGCGCAGAAAAGTCCGTCCCGTTCCGGCTTGAAGGTGCGGTAATTTATGGTCTCCGGCTTTTTTACCTCTCCAAAGGACCACTCTCTTATCTTTTCAGGAGAAGCTACCCTTATCTTTATGCCTTTGAGTTCCTTGCCGGAAATGCTTGCTGTACTTGAAGACCTTTGGGAGAAAAGATCATCTAAGCTCATATATATATCCTCTTAATTTATCTTAACTATTTAATTGTTTCTGTTCTTCTGGGGAACTGTGAGCCGAACCCGCAAAAGGGAGATTTCTATTTTTTTGATTTTTTTCTTTCATCCAGAAGAAGACCCACATCCAGACCCAGGGCCATGAGTTCCTTAATCAGCACATTAAAAGACTCGGGCATGGCTGACTCCAGGAAATTGTTGTTCTTAACTATCTTTTCATACATGTTCACCCGTCCGGCAACATCATCGGATTTGACGGTCAGGAATTCCTGGAGCAGATAGGCTGCACCGTAAGCCTCAATGGCCCATACCTCCATCTCGCCCAGTCTCTGGCCTCCGAACTGAGCCTTGCCCCCAAGAGGCTGCTGAGTGACAAGAGAATAAGGGCCTGTGGATCTGGCATGAATTTTCTCATCCACAAGATGGTGAAGCTTGAGCATATACATATATCCTACAGTGACCCGATTGTGAAAAGCCTCACCGGTACGTCCGTCATAAAGTACTGCCTTGCCGTCATCACTTAGTCCGGCCTTGCTGAGCCACGACCAGATTTCCTCTTCCTTGGCCCCGTCAAAAACCGGAGTTTTGGTTACTATTCCGGGTTCCAGGCCTCGTACTGCTTCAACAAAGGATTCGTCCTCCATTTCTCTGATCATGGAGCTGATTTCAGGGGAATTGAATATACCGTCTACTTCCCGCCTCAAGAAATCAATATCAACATTCTGCTCCAGCATCCTGCCCAGCTGACGGCCGAGCTCCTTGGAGGTCCATCCAAGATGGGTTTCCATTATCTGGCCGATGTTCATCCTCGAAGGCACGCCAAGGGGACTGAGCACTATATCCACAGGAGTCCCGTCAGAAAAAAAGGGCATGTCCTCCTCGGGCAGAATACAGGACACAACACCCTTATTGCCGTGCCTTCCAGCCATTTTGTCCCCGACATTCAGCTTTCTTTTCACAGCTATATAGACCTTGACCATCTTGGTCACTCCCGGAGGAAGATCATCCCCCTCCACCACCTTGTCTCTTTTCTGGGAGTACACATGCTGGATGAATCTCAGCTGCTGATCATAATCAGCCAGAATCTGATCCAGGGACTCGTTGACTTCCTTGCTGACAAAAGCTCCGGCCAGCTTTTTGACCGGAATACGCTCCAGACAGTCCCTGGTCAGAGTATTGTTGGCCTCTGCCAGGACCTGTCCCTTTTTCTTGCCCATTATAGTCTGAGCCAGCCTCTTACCTGAAACAACGCCCCAGATCTGATCCCTTGCATGTTCAGACATTCCGGCTATATGCTTTTCTTCGCTCTTGGTCAGCTTGTCCAGCTCACGGTCTTCAATGAGTCTTGTACGCTCATCTTTTTCGCTGGAACGGCGGTTGAAAACCTTAACATCTATAACCGTACCCTCAATGCCCGGGGGGACCTTGAGTGACGTGTTTTTTACGTCCCGGGCCTTGTCCCCGAAAATTGCCCTTAGCAAACGTTCTTCAGGAGTAAGCTGCGTTTCACCCTTGGGAGTGATTTTCCCTACAAGGATATCGTCCTGCTTGACTTTGGCCCCGATCATGATGATACCGCTGTCATCCAGATACTTGAGCATATCCTCGCCTACATTGGGAATGTCCCGGGTGATCTCTTCAGGGCCCAGCTTGGTGTCTCTGGCAATAACCTCAAATTCCTCAATATGTACAGAAGTGAAAACATCGTCTTTGACCATGCGTTCAGAAATCAGTATGGAATCTTCAAAATTATATCCACACCAGGGCATAAACGCCACGGACAGGTTTTTGCCCAGAGCCAGTTCTCCATCCACTATGCTTGGTCCATCGGCCAGCACCTCACCAGCCAGTATTTTCTGACCGGGCAGTACTCGCGGCCTTTGTCCATAACAGCTGTTCTGATTGGACTTATGAAACTTCTGCAGATCATAACAGACAGTATCCATCTTGGATCTTATACGTCGCTGATTGTAACTGATAATAATTTTGTGAGCATCAACATATCTGACAACACCATCTGTTTCAGCAATCACACAACTGCCTGAATCTCTTGCCACAATTCCCTCCATGCCCGTGCCCACGAGAGGTCGCTCCGGACTGAGCAAAGGCACTGCTTGCCTTTGCATATTGGATCCCATGAGGGCGCGGTTGGCGTCATCATGCTCCAGAAAAGGAATCAAGGATGACGAAATGGATACGATCTGGCTGGGAGAAACATCCATCAGTGTGACCTCGTCCCTGCTGATCAAATTCAACTCTCCGTGAATCCTGGCAGTTATCAGTTCCGAGGTGAACCTTCCCTCATCGTCTATGGGGGCATTGGCCTGGGCAATAACTTCCTCCGCTTCCCTGGAGGCATCGAGATAGGTAATCTCATTGCTCACCCGGCCGTTCTTGACTATGCGATAGGGCGTCTCGATAAAACCGTAATCGTTAACCTGGGCATGAGTGGTCAGTGAGACAATCAGGCCAATGTTCGGTCCTTCCGGAGTTTCAACAGGACAGATTCTACCGTAATGGCTGGGATGCACATCCCGGACTTCAAATCCGGCCCTCTCTCTGGTCAGTCCACCCGGTCCGAGCGCGGATAGACGACGCTTGTGGGTAACCTCGGACAGAGGATTGGTCTGATCCATGAACTGGGAAAGCTGAGATGTCCCGAAGAACTCCTTGAGAACTGCTGTTACCGGTTTGGGATTAATCAGGTCATGGGGCATGAGAGTAGCCACCTCCTGAAGACTCATGCGCTCCTTGACCGCCCTTTCCATGCGCACCAGCCCGATGCGGTACTGGTTCTCCACCAGTTCGCCCACGGGACGCACCCTTCTGTTGCCCAGATGGTCTATATCATCAGCAGGCCCATGTGAGTCCTTGAGCCTGATAAGGTGTTTGACCACTCTGAGAATGTCTTCGTTGGACAAAGTCCTGTAATCCACAGGCAGGTCCAGGCCAAGCCTGGCATTGAGCTTATAACGTCCTACAGGGGATAAATCATAATAATCAGAGTTCCTGAAAAGATTGTCAAAAAAGCTTGAAGCAATCTCAGGCGTCGGGGGGGAACTGGGACGAAGTCGCTTATAGATCTCCACCTGGGCATCCAGCTGGTCACTGGTCCTGTCCAGCTTCAGGGTATCCCTGAGAGAAGATGAGACATCCTGTCCTCCTGTATACAAAATCTGGACATCTTCTATTCCTCCTTCAAATATTCTCTCCACCAGATCCATGGTCAGAGGATCTCCGATCTCGGCCAGAACCACCCCTGTTTCAGGATCGACCAGGTCATGGGCCAGAAACTGCTTGGGAAGAATATTCGGATCGATCTCCAGATATTCCTGGGCCTTGGCCATCTGCCTCCAGGCCCGCTTGGTAATGGGACGGCCCTTTTTGACCAGGATGTTGCTATCACTGTCCAGAATTTCTTCATGAGCATTTTCCTTGCGATAGTGCTCGGACTTGACTTTGCGCAACACCCTGCCTTGACTGAATTTGAGTTCTTCACGCTCATAGAAATAATTGAGTATGTCCTCCTCTTTCATGCCCAGGGCCTTGAGCAGAATGGTGACGTACATCTTGCGTCTGCGATCGATACGTACATACAGGATGTCTTTGGGATCGAATTCGAAATCAAGCCATGATCCGCGCATGGGAATTATCCTTGCGCTGTACAGAACTTTGCGGCTGGAATGAGTTTTGCCTGAATCATGCTCGAAAATAATACCCGGAGATCGCTGAAGCTGATTTACAATAATCCTTTCAGTCCCGTTGATGATAAAGGTACCTTTATTAGTCATCAAAGGCAGGGTGCCGAAATATATATCCTGTTCCTTAATGTCCCGGACAGTGCGGCTACCCGTCTCATCATCCACATCGTACACTATCAGTCTAACCTTGATCCTGACCGGAGCCTCGTAGGTCAAGCCCTTGGACAGACATTCGGTCTCATCGTATTTGGGCTGGCTTATTTCATAGCTTACGTATTCCAGGGTTGCAGACTTGTTAAAATCTTCTATGGGAAAGACTGAACGGAAAACACCCTCCAGACCTTTATCCTCACGGTTCATGGGGTCAGCATCCTCCTGCAGCAGATTGTAATAGGAATCCAGTTGCAGTTTCAGAAGATGCGGCACATCTAATCCGTATTTTATCTGACCAAAATTTTTGGTGAACACTCCCATCTTCTCCTCACATGATTTATTTAGTGCTTTCATGTTAATAAAACATTTTTATGCACAATGGACACAATCCGGTCTGAATTACTATAAAACCAGATAAGACCTTTCAGCAGAGCATGCTCTGCTGAAAGGTCTTATTCAGTTTCTGCATAAAATAAAAATGTTGCATTTATTTTGTTTAGGCTTTATGATAAGAATTATGTAAAAAATACAAAAGAGTTTAGAGGGCACAATAATCCCTTTGGTTCTGTGCCCTCTAAAATTACAAAACTGACATATTCTGCTGCCCGATCCGGGCCGGAAATAAAATTTATTTTATTTCAACTGTAGCGCCTGCTTCTTCCAGCTGCTTCTTGGCTTCAGCAGCATCCTCCTTGGAAACAGCTTCCTTGATGGCTGAAGGCAGCTCATCCACCTTGGCCTTGGCCTCCTTTAGACCCAGGCCAGGGATCAAAGCCCTGACCGCCTTGATCACTGCTATCTTGTTTCCCCCTACTTCCTTTAGGATGACATCGAATTCTGTCTGCTCCTCTTCCTCTACAGCGGCTTCACCTCCGCTTCCTGCAGACACTGCCGCCATTGCAGCCACAGGTGCGGCAGCAGACACACCGAACTTATCTTCAAGCTCTTTGATAAACTCGGAAAGTTCCAGAACGGTCATATTGGAAATAAACTCGATCACTTGCTCTTTGGTGATATCAGACATTGATTCCTCCTGAATTTTTTACTTTGGCTCGTTTACTTGGATTTTTCTTTCTGTTCCCTGATGGCATCCAAGGCATTCATCATCCCCCTGATAATATTGGAAAACAGGGAAACAAAACTGGTGGGCACAGCGTTCATGGTCCCCAGCATCCTGGCCAGCAGTTCTTCCCGGCCGGGAAGCTCTGATAGCTCCTTCATGGCGGCGGATTCCAGGTATCTGCCCTCCAGACTGGCAAACCTGGTCTTGAATTTCTTGCTCTTTTTCTCGAAATCCACCAGCACCTTGGCCGGAGTCACCGGATCATCATAGCCAAAGGCTATGGCGCAGCAATTCTTGAATTTGTCCTTGATACCATGATGCGGGGAACCCTCAAGGGCTATCCTGGCCAGGGTGTTTTTTACTACGCATAACTCAATGTTGTTTTCCCGCAGATTCCTGCGTAAATGGGTCATCTCCTCCACATTCATGCCCTGAAAGTCTGTAACTACAGCAATGACTGCTCTGTTGGCCTTCTGCTGCAGCTCATGGATAATTTTCCCTTTTTCATCTCTTTGCACTTTATCACCTCTCTTTTCCTGTGATATAAGAGCCAAAGCGGTCTCGACAGGAAATTAAGGGTACTTGCCCGCCTGTTGTCTCTGACTCCTTAAAATATTTTTTGATAATCACAGCAATACGAATTTAGAGTCTGTTGTAACAGTCAGCTCTATTTTAAAAGACCCCTCAGGCTGGTTGAATCCACCCTGACTCCCGGACCCATGGTGGTAGACAGGGCCAGGGCCCGAAAATAGGTTCCCTTGGATGACTGGGGCTTAAGCTTGTGCAGTGTTTCCACCAATGCCCTCAGATTGTCGCTGATCTTCTCAGGACCGAAGGAAACCCTCCCCAGCGGGGCATGAACTATCCCGGCCCGGTCAACTTTAAATTCCACCTTTCCGGCCTTTAGCTCCTTGATGGTCTTGGCCAGATCAAAAGTCACCGTACCGGTCTTGGCATTGGGCATAAGACCTCTGGGCCCAAGAATCCGACCGATTTTACCTACCTGGGCCATCATGTCCGGAGTAGCCACTGCTTTATCAAATTCCAGCCATCCGCCTCTGATCTTCTCCACAAGTTCCTCTGCGCCAGCCACCTCTGCCCCAGCCTCCATGGCTTCGCTTTCCTTTTCCCCTTTACAGAAGGCAATGACCCGGACCTCCTTTCCCAGCCCGTGGGGCATGCTGCAGGCGCCACGGACCATTTGATCGGCATGCTTGGGATTGACCCCCAGACGGACTGCGACGTCAACTGTTTCGTCGAATTTGGCATAAGAGGCCTTAAGAGTCATTTGCACTGCTTCATCCACCGGCACTCTCTGCGTGCTATCGATGTTCTTCCTGGCCTCAATATATTTTTTACCACGTTTTGGCATAGCCTTTTTACCCCCTGGAGATTATTGTTCTACTTCAATTCCCATGCTCTTGGCAGTACCGATAACGGTTTTTTTGGCGGCCTGCAGATCTCTGGCGGTCAAATCGGGCATCTTCATCCTGGCGATTTCCTCAACCTGTTCTTGGGTAACCTTTCCCACCTTGGTCTTCTTGGCTTCTCCCGAACCCTTGTCCAGTTTGGCCGCCTTTTTTAAAAGCACAGGAGCCGGAGGCGTCTTGGTGATAAAGGTAAAAGATCTGTCCTGATATACTGTAATAACCACAGGAATTACCATTCCCTTGTCTTCCTGGGTCTTGGCGTTGAAGGCCTTGCAGAACTCCATTATATTGACCCCGTGCTGGCCCAGAGCCGGGCCCACAGGAGGGGATGGATTGGCCGCACCCGCAGGAATCTGCAGCTTGATTTTCGCCATTATTTTTTTGGCCATTTAACTCACCTCTTTTTCAGCTTTTGGAAACTTGAACAAAATCAAGCTCCACAGGTGTCTGTCTTCCAAATATGGACACAGAGACCTTGAGCTTGCCCTTGTCGTAATTTACATCTTCAACTATTCCGTTAAAATTGGCGAAAGGTCCATCTATAACCCTGATCTCATCCCCGCGGGCAAAGTGAAACTTGGGCCGGGGCTGCTCCTTGCGCGATTCAACAGTGGTCAGAATTTTTTCTGCTTCCCTGTCGGTCAATGGAGTAGGCTTATTTTTGGAGCCTATGAAACCGGTCACTTTAGGGATGGACTGAACCAGGTACCAAGAGTCATCATTAAAAACCATTTTAACAAGTACATACCCTGGAAAAAATTTGCGTGTTGAGGTTTTTTTCTGTCCCTTGACCAGCTCCACCACCTTTTCAGTTGGTACAACTATATCCTCGATGAGCCCTTTATCTTGGCCGGTCCGCATCATTTCTCTGATAGTCCGCTCAACTCTCTGTTCATATCCGGAATAGGTATGTACAATATACCATCTGGCTGTTGGCTTTGCTTCTTCCATGTATTTCCTTATACCCGAAACATATTCAAGTCGTTATCCAAGCCCGATCCAGCACTGCTTAAAAACACCGCCATGTTTTGTTGATCCGCAACTGACGTTACAGTAACATAACTTTTTTGTTTCAACTGGAACTAGGATTAGATTAAGGAAGAATGAGCGCTACCAGTCTGGAAAAAATGAAATCAGCAACTCCCAGATAAATGGATACAATAATAACCAGGGCCACCACGGCAAGAGCCGTGCTCAGAGTCTCCTTGCGGGTAGGCCAGGTAACTTTTTTCAGCTCTCCCCTGACCTCTTCCAGATACTCTTTGGTATCCTGCACCTTGGACTGCATTGTGCCCTGAGGCTCCACTGCTTCTTTCTTCTTTTTCTTGGTCATCCGGTATCACTCATGTATTTGTGGCAGGCCAGGAGGGACTTGAACCCCCAACCCTCGGATTTGGAGTCCGATGCTCTGCCAATTCGAGCTACTGGCCTGCATTAAAAACTACTTGCTTTCTCTGTGCGGCAGATGTTTTCCGCAAAAAGGACAGAACTTTTTCAGCTCCAGCTTGGAAGTGGTATTTTTCTTGTTCTTGCAAGTAGCGTAATTTCTTCTTTTGCATCCACTGCAGGAAAGCAGAATATTCACACGCATAATTCTACTCCACTATTTCTGAGACCACGCCAGCACCCACGGTCCGGCCACCCTCACGAATGGCGAACCGAAGACCTGGATCCATGGCTATGGGGGCA
>SL_5KL_010_SEDDRAFT_10000021_pt1 | contig 74149 bp, 54 predicted proteins | sample SodLakKL_010_SED_FD_9118 | JGI IMG/M metagenome (IMG submission 9118)
CTTAGATTTTCACGGTAAATGCAACTTAAAGGGATTTAATTAAAATAGATATTTTCAAGAATGGGAAGAGGTAAAACCTCCTCCCATCTCTTGAAGGTTTTCATTAATTTTACCCCCTAAATCCCTTAAAAATAAGTTGTAAAATAATGAAACATTTAACCCGTGAACAAAGATACACAATCTTTGTGATGAAAGAAAAAGGAAAAAGTAATACAGAAATTGCACAATACATTGGAGTGCATAAGTCTACTATTGGTAGAGAACTAAAACGCAATAGTGATGCTAGAAACCAACAGTACAGATATGAGTTAGCGCAGCGCAAATATGAAAAAAGAAAAGCTGAAAAGCCACATCATACTGTACTTACAAAAGAAATAAAACTACTAATTGAAGAAAAGCTATCAAAAGATAAATGGCAACCAGAACAAATAAGTAATAGATTAAAAAAGGAAGGTGTGCATATGGTTTCAACGGTTACAATATATCGTTATATATGTCAGGACAAAAAACTGGGAGGCAGCCTTTATAAACACCTTAGACGAAAAAAACCATACCGAAAATTAAAAGGTTTATATTCAGACAATAGAGGTGTTATTAAAGATCGTGTTGACATTTCTCTAAGACCAGAGATTGTAGATAAGAAAGAAAGATTTGGCGATTTAGAAATTGACACCATTATAGGAGCTAATCACAAAGGTGCATTATTAACAATAAATGACCGATGTACTGGTCATGTTTGGATTAAAAAATTGACCGGAAAAGATGCAGAAGAATTAGCATCAAAGGCAAATGACAAATTAAGTCCTTTTGCTAAACACATACATACAATAACAGGAGATAATGGAAAAGAGTTTGCTGAACATAAAAAGATTGCAAAAGAATTGAATATTATATTTTACTTTGCAAAACCATATCATTCATGGCAAAGAGGAGCAAATGAAAATACTAATGGGCTGATTAGGCAGTTCTTTCCTAAAGGAACAGATTTTAATAACATAACAGATCAGCAAGTACAGATTGTTGAAACCCTTTTAAATAACAGACCAAGAAAGCGATTAGATTATTTAACACCTAAAGAAAAATTAGAAAATTTATTGTTTAACAAGAAAGTTGCATTTGCAGCTTAAATCTACGCTTTCAAATTTGATAAAATAGAAAAGTTGAATTTCTTATTATCATTATTAATTCCGGTCTACAATACTCACAATATTTTTTTAAAAATGTTTTGGTTTTCTAAATCACTGATCTTACAAAATCGGATGTGTTAGCGAATTTTACTGTTTATAGACCAATGCATTTATATTCATACCTGCTCCTACGGATGCAAATATTATAATGTCATCTTTTTGAACTGAGTGATTTTCAAGATTACCTTTTAATAACATATCGTATAAGGTAGGTATAGTTGCTACGGAACTATTTCCAAGTTTGTAAATATTCATGGGCATAATTTCTGATACATCATTCTTTGCTCTATACAGTCTGAAAAACCTTTTTACTATGGCTTCATCCATTTTTTCATTGGCTTGATGGATAAGTATTTTTTTTACTTTTTCTACAGGAATATCTGTTTTGTCTAAGGCTGCTTTAATTGCCTTCGGTACATGAGTGATTGAGTATTCATATACTTTTCTTCCATCCATTTTGATGTACCTAACTTTTGGGTCACTATCCGGTGCATTTGATTTACCCAAATAGAGGTAATATGCTTCTTCTTTAGAATGAGTGAGCATGGAATGTGAAAGCACTCCCTTTTGGTAATTATCTTCGCGGGCCTCTACAACTGTTGCACCTGCTCCATCGGAGAATATCATGGTATCGCGGTCATGCTTTTCAGAAACTCTTGAAAGAGTCTCGGCTCCAATTACCAGGCATCGTTTAACCAGCCCTGTTTTAATAAAAGAATCGGCTTGAATTATGCCTTGTAACCACCCGGGGCAGCCAAATATCAAATCATAAGCAATGCATTGGGGGTTGTTTATGCCTAAAATATGTTTTACACGAGCTGCCAGGCATGGCACAATATCGGTTTGGATGGTGTCTTTTATTACATCGCCAAAATTGTGTGCTACAATTATATGATCAAGTGTCTCCGGGTCTATATCCGCATCTTTGATAGCTTCTTTGGCTGCCCTGACAGCTATATCAGAACAGTTGAGGTCTTCCTCCACCCAGCGACGTTCCGAAATACCTGTTATGTCTTTAAATTTTTCTACAACACTTTCTCCGGGCTTATCAATAGGAGTATGGTCTTTCTCGAAAAAGGTATAAGTAAAAAACTCACTGTTCTTAATTATTTTTGTAGGAATGTAACTGCCGGTACCCGTTATTACTGTATTTTTATAAGTCATCTGAATATTTTATAGTTTTTAAATTTATTAACAATTAAAAGCTAAAAGCTGAAAGCATTAAACTCCTCAACCCCTAAACTTCTCAACCTCTAAACACCTCAACTCCTCAACCTCTCAACCATTCAACTTATCTTAAACTCTCTTAGTTCTCACTTAGTTCACTCAGTTCTCAGTTCTTAGCCCATAGAACCCTCATGTTTTATTGTTCCCTTCAGTCACGAAATCGCTTCGCTAAGTTCATTATCTTTTGTGAACAGCTTATTAATGAGGCTTTCATCTGTGTATTAAATTTTCTATGATACTAAACTATTTTGTATCAATTGATTTATCATTAAAAACCAAAAATAATAAATAATTTGGCTATAATATAAATAAATTTTTTATTTGAAGCGTATTCCTGGATATAGCGATTGTAGATAGTTCTTTTTTAGAACAATAGTAACTTCAAGTAAACCTTTATAAAGTTAAGTTTGCTTATATTGCTAAAGGAGGCTTTTACGAATAACCTCCAATATTGCTTATTTTTTGGTTAATTTTTCTAAATTATTCTTTTTACATTTGCAACAGAATTTATTTAGATTTAGTGATATGTTTATTAGTGAAACGACGCTGCGTGTAAGATATGGCGAAACTGACCAGATGGGTATAGTATATTATGGTAATTATGCTCAATATTACGAAGTAGGCAGGGTAGATGCTATGCGAAATTTGGGTGCAAGTTATCTTGATATGGAAAAAAATGGTATAGTTATGCCCATACTTTCCATGAATATTAAATATATAAGGCCTGCAAAGTATGATGATTTGCTGACTGTAAAAACTATCATTAATGAAATGCCCACGACAAGAATACTTTTCAAATATGAAATTTTTAATGAAACAGGTACTTTGCTGAATATAGGAGACACTGAACTTGTTTTTGTTGATAAAAAAACATTTAGGCCCTGTAAATCTCCGCAATGGTTTTTAGAGCTTTTAGAGAAAAAGTTTATTTAGATAGTTATATAATAAAATATATATATCACGGAATACTACTCATGTGGTTTTTTCAGTTAACATGATACATTATATTAATTTTAAAGAATAGCATATATAGTTTTATTGCGGGTTAAATAATATAAAAGGGTTAAACAAATGGAAATATATTTAGGAGAAAACAAAAAGGTTGAAGCACATCATAAGGGTTTTGTAATAAAAACAGACCAATCTTTAAAGGCCGGCGGTGATAATGAATATCCGGCGCCTTTTGATCTTTTTTTGGCTTCAATAGGTACATGTGCGGGATTTTATGTAAAGGATTTCTGTAATCTGCGTAAAATAGATGTTTCAGATATTAAATTGGAGCTAAAAACTCATCGTAATGAATCGGGGATGATAAATAAAGTTGATATTGATATTTTTCTTCCTACCGATTTTCCTGCAAAATACAAAGAGGCAGTTGTTAAAGCGGCAAATCAGTGTTCGGTGAAAAAACATATCTTTGAGCCACCCGAGTTTTCGATTAGTTCACATATTGGTTAAAAAAACCTAAAGGTACTACTTATTGGTTGATTACACCGTGGCAGTTAACGATTATGTTAGTTAAAGAAATCTTATAATACTAAAAAACAGTAATAAAAAAGACGTATAAACAGATGAAAAAAAATAATTTAGGATTTAACAGTAAGCTTATTCATTCGGGAATGTTTGATGATCAGTATGGCAGTGCTACTGTACCTATATATCAAACATCTACTTTCAAATTTAATGATGCTGATCATGGGGCAAATTTGTTTGCCGGCAAGGGCGAAGGATATATATATACCCGCATTGGTAATCCCACAATATGTTCATTTGAAGATCTTATGGCTGATTTGGAGAATGGTTATGGCGGGATAGCTTTGAGTTCGGGTATGGGAGCGGTAAATACCATATATATGGGATTACTGGAAAAAGGTGCGCATATGGTAAGTACCGATGCGGTTTATGGGCCTTCGAGGGTTGTGATGGAAAAGCACTATTCAAGGTTTGGTGTTGAGGCTGATTATGTTGATACGACCAATCCTCAAAATATTATAGATGCCATTAAACCTAATACTAAGTTGATTTTCATCGAAACCCCGTCAAATCCTACAATGGGTATTACCGATCTGAATAAGGTTGTTGATATTGCCCGGGAGAAAGGAATTATAACGGTTGTTGACAATACATTTTGCAGCCCTTATCTGCAAAAACCACTTGATTTTGGAATTGATGTAGTTTTTCACTCAGTAACAAAGTTTATAAATGGCCATGCCGATATTGTAGGAGGTGTTATAGTTGTCCGCGAAAAAGATATTTATGAGCAGCTGCGTGGAATGATGGTTAATATGGGATGTAATATGGACCCACATCAGGCTTATATGGTGATAAGAGGCTTGAAAACTCTTTCATTGCGTATGGATAGATCACAGCAAAATGCAATGGAGATAGCCGAATTTTTGGAGAATCATCCTAAGGTCAAATGGGTTAAATACCCCGGACTAAAATCATATCGCCAGTATGATCTGGCAAATAAACAGATGAATGGGCCGGGAGCCATGATATCTTTTGAACTTAATGATGGTTATAGTGCAGGTAAAAAATTGATGAATAATGTTGAAGTATGTATGCTGGCTGTTTCACTTGGAGGTGTGGAAACATTAATCCAGCATCCGGCATCTATGACTCATTCTAAAATGGAAAAATCTTCCAGGGAAAAAGCCGGAATTACTGATGGTTTAGTTAGATTATCCGTAGGAATAGAAAATGTGGAAGATTTGAAAAACGATTTAATTAATGCATTGAAACATATTTAATTTTTTTCGAAGATATAAACCGGCAATTTTTTCGAAAATGTTTAAAAGAGGCCATGCCTTATTTTAGCCATAGTTATTTTTATTATTTACCATTTATAATAAATTGCTGATTTTATCTTTAATATTTATATATTACTTTTATTTTGAATCTTTAATTGTTTATCTTTAATTTTTGATTGATTTAAAAGTAAAGCTGTGTACTTTTTTCTATCCGTAGAATTAGTTTTTAGGGCTTTAATAGAACTTATTCACTTTAATTTATAAAAATGGCGGGAAGGTATTCATTTCTGGTCTCATTTTTACTTTTTTTAATATTGGCGACACCGCAACTTAGTTCACAAGAAGAAAAAGTTGGATTAGTGCTTAGTGGTGGTGGTGCCAAGGGGCTTGCTCATATTGGGGTATTAAAAGCTCTTGAGGAGCATGATATACCGGTAGATTATATTACCGGTACAAGTATTGGTGCTTTAATTGGTGGGTTATATGGAAGTGGATTTTCCGTTGATTCGATAATAAATATTGTTACAAGTAGTGATTTTAAAAACTGGGCTTCGGGTGAAATAGATGATGAATACGATTTTTATTATAAAAAGCGCAGGCCTAATGCATCATGGATTTCATTTCGTTTTACGATTGATTCAATATGGCGGCCTAAATTTCCAACACATCTTATTTCGCCTTACCAGATGGATTTTGCCGGCATGAAGTATTTTTCTAAAATCGATGTGGCATGCAATAATAATTTTGACAGTTTATACATACCTTTCAGAAGTGTGGCTGCCGACATTGAAAAAAAAGAGCCGGTAGTTCTCAGACAGGGGAATTTATATGATGCTATAAGAGCTTCATTGACCTACCCGTTTGTTTTCGAACCTATTAAAATTGATGGCAGGCTTTTGTTTGATGGTGGTATATACAATAACTTCCCAATCGATGTCATGATGGAAGATTTTCAGCCTGATTATGTCATAGGAAGTGCTGTAGGCATGGTAATTAGACAATTACAGAAAGATGATGTTCGTTCGCACCTTGAAAATCTTTTAGTTTTTCCAACAGACTATGAAGTTCCTGATACTTTGGGTTTAACTATCAGGCCTGATGTGCCTGAGATCGGTCTGACTGATTTCGGCCAGGCGCAAAAATTAATTGACCTGGGTTATGAAGCTGCTATTGATCAAATTGAACAAATAAAGAAAGATATAAATAGAAGAACCACAAAAGATAAGCGACAAGAAAAACGGGATATTTTTTTAAATAAAGCTCCTGAATTACTTTTTGATGATGTTGTTGTTAATGGAGTTAATCCAGGTCAGGAAAATTATATACGAAACTTATTATTGATTCATGAAGAGTATGTTGATATTAAGGATATTAAACCATTATATTTTAATTTGTTGGCTGAAGAGCATATAGAAGATATTCGCCCCAATGCAATATATAATAAGGAAACGGGTTATTATACTCTTGAACTCGATATTACTATAGATAAGAGTTTGCTGCTTCAGTTCGGAGGCAACTTATCTTCATCGCCTGTTAACCAGGCATATATAGATGCACAATATTTGTATCTTGGTAACAGGGCTTCAACATTAGGTTTGAATGCATACTTTGGAAGGTTTTATTCCAGTTTGCGGTTGTGTGGAAGGATGGATTTTCCGGCACCTTTTCCTTTCTTTTTTAAAACATCTTTAACATTTAGTTATTACGATTATTTTAAAAGCACCACTACTTTTCTGGAAGACAGAACACCATCATATTTGCTTCAAAACTTTAGTTTTTATGAGTTTATCGGAGGTGTTCCTGCCGGAACAAATAGTAAAGTAACCACCAGCTTGGTTACCGGCAGAAACAGGGATAATTATTTTCAAACCAACGTTTTTAGCCGCGTTGATACTACCGATGAAACGGCTTTTAATTACATTTCTCCTCAGATTCTGTATGAACGTAATACCCTTAACCGTAAACAGTTTCCCACAAGTGGTACTTACTTATCTGTTATAGCAAGATATGTTAAAGGAGAGGAAAAACATGAGCCGGGATCAACATCAAAATTAGAGGATGCAACTGAGGAAAGTCATGATTGGTTTCAGTTAAATTTAAAATATGAAAATTATTTTACCAACTTCAATAGCGTAAATTTTGGTCTTTATACCGAATTGGTATTGTCGAATAAAGATTTTTTTTCAAATTACACCAGTACAACTTTATCTGCACCCGCATTCAGGCATGTACCTTCAACAAGAGTACATTTTATACCTAACTACAGGGCACACAATTATGCCGCAGCAGGCTTAAAATCCATTTTTAGCTTAACAGATATTATTGATTTGAGGCTTGGAGGTTATGTGTTTCAGCCATACAGAGAAATTTTAAGAGACAGGGATGATTTTACAGCATATTACGGTGATCCCTTTCAAAACAGATATTTTCTCGGTAATGCTGCAATTGCAATAAATACGGCTATCGGGCCTTTGAGTTTTTCAGTCAGCTATTTTGACAGGCATGATGAAGAATTTGCTTTTTCTGTCGATTTTGGTTACTTGATTTTTCATCAGCTCCCTTTTAGATAATATTTGTTGTTATACAACTATTTTTTTTATAATTTATAATAAAACTTTTTTATAACCAACTAAATAATTTTAATTTTGAAGGCTAAATTTAAAATCAATAAAGTTTGATAATTTATAGATAGCCTGAAAATTAAAAAATCATAAAAATAAAAGGCTGGTTAATATTTTTTTAGTCAACACTTCATTAATTAATTTATTTTTAATTAACTCTAACTAACATAATTTGATGGAAAAAAAGGATCAACTTAACCCTGAGGCTGATAATCTTGATAACAGTAAAGGGTATGAGAACACTGAACTGGAAAACAATAATGCTGAGGAAAAACAAAAGGGCAATCAGGATATTACTGCCGACAGTAATGAGAAAGATTCGGGTGATGAAGCAGTAAAAACGGATAAAAAAGACACTGATTCTGAAGAAAAGGCTGAAATAGTCAGCAATAATAATGTGAGTGATAGTTATACTCAGGATAAGTCTTCAGAAAATGACTCGGGAGGCAACACTGATCAAAAGCCCGGCAGTGATGACACGAAAGAGGTTGAAGATAAAGAACCTTATGAGGAAAAAGGTGATCAACAAAAAACTGTAACTTCCGATGCCGGTACTTCCGGCACAGAATCTGGTAATAAAAAGCCGGGTAATGAAGATGGTGAAAAAGCCCGGGAATCTGCCAAACAAAAGATTGATCAAGAAAAGCATGATGCCGTAAGCGGTGAATTTTCCCAGGATGATGATTCAACTGATAAATACAAAGAATTATCCAAGGAAGAGCTTGTTGAAGCCATAGAATCATTGGTTAAAAATGATGATATAGAATATATACGCAAGCATATTGGTCACATAAAGGCAGCATTCCGGGTGGTTCTTAAAAACGAAAGCCTTGATGAGTATGAAAAAAGTTTAGACTCAGATCATGATTCCGAAAAAGAAAAGCAGGACGATCCTTTAGTTGTCAGATTTGATAATGCTTTTGATCTTTACAAAAAGAAAAAGGCTGTTTATGACCGCGACCTCGAAAAACAAAAGCGTGATAATCTTGCCGCCAAAGAACAAATTCTCGACAATTTGCGCGAATTGATCGAATCAGATGAAGAATTGAAGCATACTTATGATATGTTTCGTGATTTACAGGAAAAATGGAAGCATATCGGACCTGTACCTCAAAGCTCTAAAAGCACACTTTGGAATAACTACCACTTTCTTGTTGAGAAGTTTTTTGATAAAGTTAAAATTAACAAAGAATTAAAAGATCTGGACCTTAAGAAGAACCTGGAGGCAAAAACAAAGCTTTGCGAAAAAGCAGAAGAGTTATTGCTTGAAAATTCAATTACAAAATCTTTTCAAAAACTGCAAAAACTTCACGAAGCATGGAAGGAAACAGGCCCTGTTCCTAATGACAAAAAAGATGAGATATGGGATAGGTTCAAAGCCGCTACTAATAAACTAAATAAGCGCAGATCTGAATTTTATCAAAATTTACGTGAGCAACAGGAAAAAAATTATTCTGCAAAACTGGTGTTATGCGAAAAAGCCGAGGCTCTTTTGGAGGATAAACCCGATACACCAAAAAAATGGCAGGAAAACAGTGAAAAAATCAATGAGCTTTTTCGAGTCTGGAAAACCATTGGTTTTGCACCCAGAAAAGTTAATAATGAAGTATGGAATCGTTTCAAAACATCATTAGATACCTTTTTCAAAAATAAAAAAGAGTTTTTTAAGGCATACAAAGAACAACAAAACGAAAACTATAATCAAAAGCTTAATCTTTGTATGCAGGCAGAAGCTATTAAAAATAGTGACGACTGGAAGAATGCCACTGACCAGCTAATAGCTTTGCAAAAGGAGTGGAAAAAAATAGGCCCTGTTCCTGCAAAATTTTCTAATAAAATATGGAAAAGATTCAGGGCTGCTTGTGACGAATTCTTCAATCGAAAAGCAGAATATTTTTCCAATATTAATCAAAGGCAGGAAGATAATCTGAAGAAAAAACAAGAATTGATTGAGAAGATAAAATCTTATAATTATTCTGATGACAATAACGAAAATCTTGAAATACTGAAAAATTTTCAGCGAGAATGGATGGAAATAGGGCATGTGCCAATAAAAGAAAAAGATCGTATACAAAGTGAATATAGAAAAACCATTGATGAGCAATTTGAAAAATTAAAAATAAGCAAAAAGGTTAAAAATACTATTGCTTTCAAAAATAAAATGGAAAATGTTAAAGAAACTCCAAATGCTGAAAATTTAATAAACAAGGAAAGAAACTTTTTAGTTAATAAAATAAATAATTTAAAAAACGATATTAGTGTTTGGGAGAATAATATTGGTTTTTTTGCATCTTCTGAAAAAGCTGAAGTGCTCAAAAACGAATTTCAACAAAAAATCGATAATGCTAAGCAGGAAATAGAAGTTATTGAAGAAAAGCTTAAGATACTTAAAGATGTTTAATTAATTTGTTATTTAATCAAAATTTAAAATTTATGAAAAAACTAATTATTCTTTCTGTGTTTATTTTTATTGGCGTTGCTTCACAAGGCCAGTTAAATTTCGGAATAAGTGGTGGGTTAAATTTATCCTCCATTCCTGATCGTGATGAAATTACTATTAATGATCATACCATTGAAACGCTTGATGATAATTATACCGGGTTTCATATCGGCTTTATGTCGCAGATTTCCTTACCTTTTATTTTTGTCCAGCCCGAGTTGTTATATACATCTATAGGTAATAAAATGCGAAGAACAAGTGAATTAACAGAAGAGGAAGTTTATTATGAAAGGAAGATACGACGAATAGATCTTCCGGTTTTAGCCGGGACATACATAGGGCCTGTTCGTGTTGGTTTAGGTCCGGTTGGGAGTATTTTAGTCGGTGAATCATCTGTTTTAGATGATGACATCGATGTTGATGAATTTGAAGAGGATATAAATAGAATGACATTTGGCTATCAGCTTGGAGCAGGCATAAATATTTCAAATCTTGTGTTGGATGTAAAATATGAGGGAGGCTTAACCAAATTGCGTGATCGTGTCATTGTTGGCGGTGAAAAACAACAGTTTGATTCACGCCCCAGGCAATTTATCATAAGCTTAGGTGTACTCTTATAGTATAATAATAAATGGTGAATTGGTAACCGGGTTTTTTTACCTGAATGTAATTGCCTTAACCGGGGAAATCCTGGTTACTATGTAAGAAGGTAATATCAGCATAAATATACAAACCAGAAAAGTGCCCGCGTTTAGCAACAATATGTGAAGAAGATTAATGTTAATCGGAACTTCCGATACATAATAAGATTCCTGTGGTAAAGTTATTATTCCTGTATAATATTGTATCAAACATAAAGCCAGGGCTATGGCATTGCCTATTAGTAAACCCCTGGCGATCATAAATCCCGCATTATATAAAAAGATGCGTCTTATTAAATTATTGTTGCCGCCAAGAGCTTTCATAATACCAATAAGATTTGTTTTTTCGAGAACAGAAATCAGCAGGGTAGTTATCATGTTTATTCCGGCTACTATAACCATCAAAAAAATAATTACATAAACATTCATATCCAATAGTTCAAGCCAGTCAAAAATTTGAGGGTATAATTGTGCAATGGTTTTGCTTATAAGCTCATATCCGATTTCTTCATAAACATAATTTCCTAAACGTTCCAGTTGGTCATAGTCATCAATTAAAACTTCAAAACCGGCTATTTCATCTTCATCCCAGTTATTTAATCTTTGAATGTGCCTGATATCACCAAGAATAAACAATTCGTCCAACTCAGTCAGCCCGGTTTCATATATTCCGCTTATGTTAAGTCTGCGCACCCTGGGGGGGTCTTCAATAAAATAAATTATTACATCGTCTTCCAGGTTTAGATTTAGCATGTTTGCAACAGACTTTGAAATGATGATATCGTTACTTGCACCTTCTTTTTCAAAACTAATGGGTTTGCCTTCAATAATAGTTTTGTCAAAAAATGACCAGTCAAAATCATCGCCTATGCCTTTTAGCACAGTACCATGAATATCATCGTCGGTTTTTATAATACCGGCCTTGGTAGCAAATATCTGTATATGACGGATTCCGGAAACTTCTTTTAAATCAGGGTAAAAATGCTGGTTTTTACTTATAGGGCGAGTTTCATGAGATATATTATAATCAAAATGGGTTATCTGAATATGTGATCCAAAACCAATAGCTTTTTCACGTATCTCTTGTTGAAAACCGGTCACAATAGCCACAGAAATAACCATTGCCGCCAGGCCAAGGGCTATGCTGATAACAGATATTTTTTTTACAATGCCGGTGAAGCGGCTGCTTTTATCACCGTGTCCGAAACGTAATGCTATGTAATATGGAAGATTCAAAATTTAATTTTTTTTACAAATGTAATATTTTAACGTTTTTCAAAATGGTTTTATTTAATAACTGTTTGATAAGATTGTTGTTGTTATAAAATTATATAAAATTCCTAATATACAATATTAGCTGATTTTAAGAATATTATAGATCAGAATTTAAATTATATCAATCGTTTATATTTATGTTTTAAATATTTAAACTTAATTTATAATGGTTTTTTTAACATTAATTTTTGTTAAAGATGTTAATGTATTTTTTTAATGTACATTTAAAAACTTATTTATTTATAAATTAGCTTTAATAAAATATTTTGTAAGTAAAAGTTATGAATTATAAATAGTTGCAAATATTTGTTTTACATTGATTTTGTTTTTAATTTTATGATTTTAGTTGCTTTAGATATTTAATAAAAATACAACAGGAAAGTTTTAAGGATGATATGTTATAATTGTATTGTTTAACATAAAAATTGTTGGAAAAATGAATCAAATTGTGTTGAATAAATTGATGAAAGAACAAGGTTATCCTTGTATATCTGTGTTATTGTCTACTTATCGTACAGCTCCGGAGTATCATCAAAATGAGATTTTACTTAAAAAACTGATAGGTGATGCAGAAGAGAGGCTTGAAAAAGAATTCTCAAAGAGAGAAACACAGTTTTATGTTGATAAGCTTAAAGGACTTGCAGAAAAGGTAGACAAAAGCCGTACCCTGGATGGGTTAGCTTTGTTTGTCAATAATAATTTTGCGACAATAATTGATTTGCCTTTTCCTGTAAATAATCGGGTTGTGATTGATAGAACTTTTGCCACACGTGATATAATTATGAATGTTAATCGCGGTATAAGATATTATGTGTTGGTTTTAAGTATTGAAAAAATAAGGCTTATTCAATGTAATCGTGATGAAGCTTCTGAAATAGAACAAAATGAATTTCCGATTTATTCTAATTTGGATTTTTATGATCTAAATCCAAGCGATTTGTCAAAAGAGAGGGCAAAGAAGGTTAAAGAATTTTTCGCAAGAGCATCAAGGGCGTTGAAGGAGTATTATAATAATGAGCAACAAAGCTTAGTTGTTATGGGTGTTGAGAAAAATTTGGGATTTTTTAAAGAAGTTACTGATCTTGACAAACATATTATTGCCTTTATTGAGGGTAGTTATATAAACACCTCAGCTCATGATATCGGCAAGAAAATCTGGCCTTTGGTGGAAGAAAAAATGTCGGATGAGAGAAATAAATTTATTGATGAGTTGGAGAAAGCCCATAATACAGGCAATTATACTGCCAATATAAGCAATGTGTGGCGTTTTGCCAAAGAAGGCCGTGTAAGCCTGTTATTGGTTGAGGAGAATTATCATCAGTCATGCAGGCATAATGAGGATAATAGTATTACACCTATTGATAAACCTGAGAAAGGAATGATTGATGATGCTGTGGATGAAGCGGCCGAAATTGTTATTGACAAGGGTGGTAAGGTTGTATTTGTTGATGATGGTTTATTGAAAGATTATAACAGAATAGCTGCAGTTTTGCGATACTAAAATATTTTGAAAAATTGCTTTGTAAGCCCGGGTTTTTTTCCGTAATCATTACAAAAATACCTTAAAGACTAAACAACAGAGATTATTTAAACTTACTACTGCAAGTTAAATGCACTCTATCTTTTAGTCTTTAAGGTAACTACTTGTTTACTTCATTCCTGCAGATTAATAAATTATTAACCTGTAGGTTTATTATTTACTTATTGCTGAATTTTTATTTATGTTTCCGTTTTTTCTACGTTCCGGTCTTTGCACTTAAAAGTTAATTTATGATCTTTAACATCAATTACTATTTTTGAATTTGATTGGATATTGCCTGCAAGTATGTCTTTAGACAGATTATTTAGTAAACTGCGTTGAATAACTCTTTTTAACGGCCTTGCACCAAATTGCGGATCGTAACCTAGCTGTGCGATCCAATCTACAGCATTTTTGGTAGGCTCTATTTCATACCCGTTTTCACGCAGACGTTGGTTAACTATATTTAGCTGCAATTTTACAATATCAGAAATTTCTTTTTTAGAAAGTGGCTTAAACATTATTACTTCATCAATCCTGTTTAGAAATTCAGGCATTATTGCTTTTTTCAGCAAGGCAAAAACTTCTTCACGTGTATCGGCTACTACCTGTTCCTGGTTTTCATTATTCAACTTTTCAAATTTTTCTTGTATTAGCGTAGATCCTATGTTTGATGTCATAATCACAATAGTATTGCGAAAATCAGCTGTTCTTCCCTTATTATCGGTTAATCTTCCATCATCAAGCACTTGCAATAAAATGTTAAAAACGTCGTGGTGTGCTTTTTCAATCTCATCGAGCAGAATAACAGAGTATGGCTTGCGCCTGACTGATTCGGTTAGCTGCCCGCTTTCTTCATAACCGACATATCCCGGTGGTGCTCCAATTAGTCTTGATACGGTGTGGCGTTCCTGGTATTCTGACATGTCTATCCTTATCATATTGTTTTCATCGTCAAACAGAAATTCTGCAAGAGTTTTTGCTAATTCTGTTTTTCCGACACCTGTAGAACCAAGAAAAATAAAAGACCCCATAGGGCGTTTCGGGTCATGTAATCCGGCCCTGCTACGTCTTATAGCATCCGATAATGCAACTATAGCTTCATCCTGGCCAACTACTCTTTTATGCAGTTCGTCCTCAAGTTTCAGTAATTTTTCACGTTCGCTTTGCAGCATTTTACTCACCGGAATACCAGTCCATTTTGATACAACATCAGCAACATCTTCGGCATTAACTTCTTCATTGATCAATGCACTATCGGCTTGCATTTCATCTAAATTATTCTTCAATTTTTCAAGATTCTCTTCAGTTTCTTTTATCTTTCCATAACGTAATTCTGCGACCTTACCATAATCTCCGTTTCTTTCGGCTTGTTCAGCTTCAAATTTATATTCTTCTATTTTTTTCTTGCACTCCTGGATACTGTTTACAATTTCTTTTTCACTTTGCCATTTGGCTTTTAGCTGATCACGCTGTTCGTTAAGACGTGCCAGGTCATTGTTTAGCTTTTCCAGCTTGGTTTTGTCTTTTTCACGTTTTATGGCTTCACGTTCGATTTCTAATTGCCTTATCTTACGTTCGGCTTCGTCAAGTTCTTCCGGCACGGAGTTAATTTCTAAGCGTAATTTTGATGCTGCTTCGTCAATTAAATCAATTGCTTTGTCAGGCAAAAACCGGTCAGTAATATATCTTATCGAAAGCTCCACTGCAGAAATTATGGCATCGTCTTTAATTCGTACCTTGTGATGGCTTTCGTATCTTTCTCTTAAGCCTCTTAATATTGAAATAGCATCTGTTTTTTCAGGTTCATCAATTGTTACAATTTGAAACCTTCTCTCCAGTGCTTTATCTTTTTCAAAATATCGTTGATATTCTTTTAGAGTGGTTGCACCAATAGCCCTTAGTTCACCTCTTGACAGTGCCGGTTTAAGTATATTGGCTGCATCCATTGCGCCTTCACCTGTTGCACCTGCTCCAACCAGGGTATGTATCTCATCTATGAAAAGCACAAACTCTCCGTCGGATTCAGTTACTTCTTTAACAACACTCTTTAAACGTTCTTCAAATTCGCCTTTATATTTGGCACCTGCAATTAGTGCCCCCATATCAAGCGAAAATATTTTTTTGGTTTTCAGGTTTTCCGGAACATCACCGATTACAATTCTATGCGCAATGCCCTCGGCAATAGCGGTTTTCCCAACACCCGCCTCACCTATAAGTACGGGGTTGTTCTTGGTACGCCTTGACAATATTTGTAATACTCTGCGTATCTCATCATCACGTCCTATAACAGGATCAAGCTTATTTTTTGAAGCAAGGTCGTTTAAATTATGAGCATACTTGTCTAATGCATTGTAAGTATCTTCCGCAGTTTGGCTTTTTACCTGTGAACCTTTTCGCAAATCTTTTATAGCAGCTATCAAGTCTTTTTCGGTTACCCCCGCATCTTTAAGAACTTGCGAAACATCATCGCCGTTCTTTAATAATGCCAGAAATATATGCTCAATAGCTACAAATTCATCTCCAAAGTCTTTTAATAAATTATTTGATTTTTGCAGAACTTTGGTAGAATTACGCGAAAGATAAATATCACCACCTGAAACCTTTGGGTAACTTTCTATTAAACTGTCAAGTACAGTTTTAATGTTATCAATGTTTATATTTTGCTTTTTTAGTAAATATGGAACCACATTGTCATCAACAGCCAAAATACCTTTAAGCAAATGCCCGGTCTCTATCGACTGATGATTATTACCCGATGCTATTTCTTGTGATTTTTGTATAGCTTCCTGTGATTTTATAGTGAAATTATTAAAATTCATATCTTTTCATTTTTTAATATTCAAACAAATTATCTTAGTTTATTTTTTAATTGAAATACAATTTTGTTATGATTTATATTTGCACTTTTATTTTTGAGAACAATGCTTTATTAACATATAACATATTGGTGTTAAAGTTTTTATCAAAATTTAAACCATTTTATATTTAAGGTTAAAACAAGACAATTTGGCTTTTGTAAATTGTTTTGTTGCGTCAAATTGTCATCGGTAACTAAAATGGGGTTTGAATGATTTTAATGTAATTTTTTATTAAAAAAATAATAATTTTCTCTTTGAACTTTTGTATTATTGCCTTACAAAAGAATAATTAATTTTATTGCTTTATGAAAATATTGAATTCCATTTTAAAGATAAAGTTGCATTGGCAGATATTGATAGCCTTTATTTTGGCAATATTGTTTGGTATCTTTCTGAGAGAGCATGTTATATATGTTTCCTGGATGGGTGATATATTTTTACGTTTGCTTAGAATGATTGTTATTCCGTTAATACTGAGTTCTATAATTTCAGGGATGGTAAACATCGGCGGAGTATCTAATTTGGGAAGACTAGGATTAAAAACATTTGGATATTATTTAACCACAAGCACTTTTGCAATAATCATAGGTTTGTTGCTGGTTAATTTAATAAGGCCTGGTGTGGGTATGGATATCACATCTGTTTCCATAGATGAATCTATAAGCATTGAAAGGCCGAGTATATCGGAAGTATTTATTGATATTGTTCCTGAAAACATTTTTCATGCCCTGGCAAATAATGATTTTTTATCAGTTATTTTCTTTGCAATATTAGCCGGTATATTCATTAATAAAATGGATAAAAAAAACAATTTAGTCATTTCAGATTTTTTCAATGCGATTTTTGAGTTATTTATGAAAATAACCATGTTTGTTATTAAACTTGCTCCATTCGGAATATTTGGATTGATTGTAGAAGTTGTTGCTGAGCAGGAGGATTTTGGTAACATGGTTTCGGGTTTGGGAATGTTTATGTTAACAGTTATATTAGGTATCTTGATACATTCTTTAATCACATTACCTTTAATTACCCGGTTTATTGGTAAAGCAAAGCCTTTCTGGCATTTAAGTAATGTAAGGACAACTTTGGTAACTGCTTTTTCTACTGCTTCTTCGGCAGCTGCATTGCCTCTTAACCTGAAAGAAACACATGAAAATTCGGGTGTTTCAAATAAAATAACTAATTTCACCATACCTATTGGTACTACGATAAATATGGATGGTACGGCAATTTACATATCGGCTGTTGTTATGTTTATTGCCCAGGCGCAGGGGGCTGTTATGGGTATACAAGAGCAGGTATTGATATTAATTACCGCGTTATTATCAAGCATAGGTACAGCAGGAGTGCCTATGGCCAGTTTGGTTATTATTACTATTATCCTTGAGGTTCTTGGTCTTCCCCTTGAATTGATGGCATTAATACTTCCTGTTGACAGAATTTTAGATATGTTCAGAACAACAACCAATGTGTGGGGAGATAGTTGTTGCGCCGTGGTAATAGGTAAAAGCGAAGGTGAAGAGTTAAACGTATGATATTGATATTTCTGTCAAACAAAGGAAATAATAAAGCTTAGGTCTTTTGTTATTATAGTTCAACAGATAATAAGTTGTTTAAAAAATAATAAGACTTATAGATTTACACTCAATTTATTAGCTTTAAAATAAATTAAATTTTTCTAATACTGTATTAAAGTCTTTTTCTTTTAGGGGTTTAGTAAGATATTCGTCAAAACCTTTAGCCAGATATTTTTCACGGTCTCCTTCAAATGCGTTGGCACTGAGGCCTATTATAGGTGGAAGATCTTTGTGTTCATTTTTTAATATTTTGGTTGCTGTTATTCCATCCATTACAGGCATTTGAATATCCATAAGAATAACATCAAATTTGCCTGGTTGGTAGGCTTCAATTGCTTGTTTGCCATCTTCGGCAAGTGTAACTTTATGCCCCATTTTTGAGAGCATAATCTTTACTACCTTCCGGGTCACTGACTTATCTTCGACAAATAGAATTTTAAGTCCGGATGGCTTATCTGATATCTGATTTTCAATTTTTTGATTTGTTGTTGCAACTTTTTGAGCAATGAAAGTGAACCAAAAAGTGCTTCCTTCTTTGTGTTTGCTTTTCACCCCTATTTTTCCACCATGTAGTTCCGCTAATTCCTTGCAAATGGAAAGTCCCAGCCCTGTTCCTTCATAGGTTCTTATATCTTGTTTATCAATCTGACCAAAAGGTGTAAAAAGTTTTTCCTGCATTTCTGGTGGTATTCCAATACCCGTATCTATTACCTCTATTTTGATAATTACATCATCGGTGTGGTTATCTTTCATTATTAAAGAGGCTTTTAGAGTAACACTTCCTTGTTGAGTAAATTTTACCGCATTTGATAAAAGGTTATTTATTATCTGCGATAAACGTGTATCATCAGCTTTAATAAATTCGGGTAGTTTTTCATCTGTAATTGTCAGGAATTTTAAATCCTTGCTATAACACATACTGTCAAATAAAACCTGTGCATTTTTAAGCAAACTGTCAAATTTAAACACTCTTGTATTTAACTTAATCTTACCGGCTTCAATTTTGGAAAAATCAAGCACCTGGTCAATTATTTCAGTTAAATTTTCTCCTGAGTTTTTTAATATTTTGACATATTCCTGTAGTTCCGGGCTGATATCTGATTTTTGAATTATTTCTATTAGCCCCATTATTCCGGTGAGTGGAGTGCGTATTTCATGACTCATATTAGCCAAAAAGTTCTGTTTGAATTTTGCAGATTCTTTAGCTACAGCAACTTGCTTTTCCAGTTTTTCTTTGGCTATATAGTAACTTCGCTCTTCAATAATAACAATTCCGCCTTCAGCTGTTTCGTAGTTGTTTATTACCGGCGAGAAAAGAACTCTTACCGGGGTTGTTTTATCGGCAGTAACAGATGAGTAGTTTCCTTCAAATGAGGCCGGTTTTCCATTAAGAACTTTTTTCACGCTATTTACAACCCTTTTATCTGGAAGCCTGGTCATATCCAGGCCTATTAAAGCTTCCCTGGAAGATCCGATAATTGAAACTAATTGGTCATTACATTCTGTAACAATTCCTTTTTCATTAAAGTGTAAAACTCCCAGTGGTGCATTTTCAAATATCAGTCGGTATTTTTCTTCACTTTTACTCAGAGCAGTTTCCGCTTCCTTTCGTTTTATATTTGCAAATAGTTGTGCAACTATCGAAGCTGCTGTATTGGCAAAAGCTTCTTCATCAGGGTGCCATTTACGGGGATTTCCTGTGTGTTCTATACAGACAACACCGATAAGAGATCCATCTATTAAAATTCCTGCATCAAGCATTGATGTTATCCCATATGGTATAAGGTAGCTGTCAGCCAACTCACATGTACGTGGATCAGTTTGTGCATTTTCTGCACTAATTAGACTTTCCTTTAAAATTGCTTCGAAATAGCTGGGGATTTCATTTACTTTCAATGTATTCTTTTTTCCATGCTTTTTCTCTTTAGCATCAAAAAGTGATAAGCATTCCAATACCTTGCCATCATCTGAAATTGTCCATATACTTGTTCTTACAGCCCCGATTGCATATGAAAGGGTTTTGGTTATTTTTTTAAGAGCATCATCCAGCTTTCCATTAACAATTGCCTTGTCGAAAATAAGCTTAACTATTTCACTTCTTTGCAAGCGTGCACGTTTTTCACTCTCCCGCAATACTTTTTCTGTTTGTTTTTGCTCAGTAATGTCAACAGCCAACTCAAGTCTAACATCACGACCGTCAGGCCAGCGTATTATACTGTCATGCAGTTTGAAAGTTTTTTTCAGTAAAGGGTTATAATGTTCCCAGTGATGTTTGTATGGTCTTTGTTTTAAAATGATTTCGTTTGTGCAAAACCAACATGGTTCATCCAAACCTTGAAATTCCTTGTAGCATAATCCACCGACGGGGTCTTTATTTAAAATTTTTTCCAAAGACGGATTAACAAACAATATTTCGTAGGTTTTTATATCTGAAACATAGATAGGTTCTTCAATGCTTTGGAGTATTGAAAGAAGCTGGTTTCTTTCATTTTCGAGAGCAGATTCAGCATTTTTTCTTTTGGTAATATCCTTAAATATTGTAGCAAATTTGCCTTTCTCCGGTGAAAATACTGAGACGAAATAATGCTTTTTTGATTTTGGCAGATAGGTTTCAAAAGATTTTGAAGACCCTGTTTCAGCAATTTCAGCAAAAATATCAATAAACATGGGCGGGTCTTTATCATATATGGATGAGGCAAAATTACCTACGATATTATCTTTAGTAATGTTGTTTTGCTTTTCAAATTCAGGGTTTACGTCAATAATAATATAGTCTGCCGGCTTTCCATCTTTATAAACAATTTCATTAAGTGATAAGCCATCTATGGTTGAGTTAAAAAGGCTGCTATATCTATGTTCTCTTTCTCTTATTTTTTGTTGCAGAGCATATTCTTTACTAATGTCGGCAAATACCAATACTACACCTGTTATGTCACCATCGGCGTTTTTCATTGGGGCTGCGCTGTCGGCAATTTGATATTCTTTGTTATTACTTGATATTAGGCTTGTATGGTTTGCCAAGCCGACTGTTTCACCATTTTCTAATACCTTGTCAACAGGATTCCTTATAGTTTTCCGGGTTTCTGAATTAATTATCTTGAACACATCTGTTAACGGTTTTCCCCGGGCTTCTTCCAATGTACATCCGCAAAGTTTTTCTGCAACAGGGTTCATCAAAACTATAAAACCTTTATTATCTGTTGATATAACTCCATCTCCAATAGAATTTAGTGTTATGAATAAATTTTCATTGCTTTTTAGCAAATTCTCCTCGACCTTTTTATTATAAGTGATATCACGAACTATAGCTATAACTTTGTCTTCACTAAATAATGACATTTTGCAATCATAATACCCGGTTTTTCCGCATATTTCAATCTTGTACTCGTATTGTTGTGTTTCGCCGGTTTTTAAGGTCCTGTTTAAATAATAGTCTATTAAATCAGCGATTTCTCCGGGCAACACCTTTGAAAAATGCTTGTTTAAAAACTTTTCAGGTGAAACAAACAATGATTTATGGCTTTCGGCTTTATAATCTATAAAATGACCGTTTTTATCGATTATAAACATTAAATTAGGAATTGAATGAAGCAAAGCTTTATAATCCAAATCCTTTTGTTTCTCTGGTGTTATATCAGAGAATATAGTAGTAAAGTAATTTTTTTTATCAGAATATATTTGTGCTTTAAACCATTGATTCAAAGGTTTAGAGTAGTTTTCGAATTCATTACTACCACCTTTTAAAACTATTTTTTTATATGATGATTTCTGCTCAAATTCTTTGTTAACACTATCAGGTAATACAGAGGAAGCTTTTTTGTTAAGAATATCAGAAGCTTTAAGCCCTGTAATTTTTTCAAAAGCTTTGTTTACTTCAAGAAAAACATAATCTGCAGGGTCTCCGTTTTCATCAAAAATAACCTTATTATAGGCATATCCAATTAGCGCTTTTTCCAATATGTCTTTGTAGTCAGGATTTTCCATTGCCCCTTAATTTTTTATATTTAACTGCCAAAGAGTAAGCCAAATTAAGACAACCAAATAAACAGCCCTGAAAATCAGGATTGTTTATATTAATTTTCAAGTACTAAAACCATATAATTTTAATCTCAATTTATAGCTATTAATCTGTTTTGTATTTATTTACGTTTTATATATTCAACCTATCTGCTTCTGTATCGATATACCCCTCACGTTTACATGTATTCTTTTTTGAACCTATGGTTGATGAGGATTTCATTAATTTTTATATTCATGATATTTTAGTGTTGCTTTTTTGCTTGTAAGGTTATTTTTTGATTAATATTTTAACTAAACCATCAAATATTATGGTTGATAAAGCATTATTGGTATAGGTTCTGGTTAATCACGGGAAATTAGAATACCATTTAAAAATGGTTGTTTAATTGATAAATTCCTATAATATATTAATCTAATAGATATAAATCCATACAAATATACTAACAAATTTCGAAATAAATGTTTATAAAGCAAATCAAAGGCATGTTTTTATCGATATTTTGTTTTATTATGTTTAACTGGTTAGTAATTAATATTATGTGAATGTTGTCATTGATATTTATTTATCAAATGGTTTTAAAAGCAGATGAAAATTTAGAAATTATGTTGCCCGGATGCTTAAACTGGTTGGTGGCGGAGAATCGACAGAAAAGGTATTGTCAACTAGCAATGAATAATGGTTAATGAAATGGCCTGTATTTTTATTCTTCTTTAAAAACGAATCCACTATCATCAGCAGCTGATCGTAGTTTTATTTTTTTGATAATATTTTTGGTTGAAAGGGGAAAGTCGGCTTTCATCATCCAGTCGTAATACTGGGGTTCTTTTTTAAACACTTCCTTAACGCTTTTTCCTTTGTGTTTTCCGAAATTGAAAACTTCTACTCCTTTATTATTCAGGCCAATGTGTCCAACTAAGTCAACGTTTTTCTGATTGTATGAGAATTCATATAGTGCCTTAATATCATTTTTTACCGGTTTTGATACATTACCGTTGTTGTCAACATATTCGGTATCCTTGTATTTGTTAATTTGAGAGATTAAGACTTCATAAGTAGCGCAGGTGTCATATTTTGCACTGTGTGCTTCTTTCAGTTCTTTGCCACAATAAAATCGATAAGCTGCTTTGAGTGTACGTGGCTCCATTTTATGAAAAATATTCTGCACATCGATGAGTTTTCTTTTGGCAATATCAAAATCTATATTACATCTCAAAAATTCTTCAATAAGCATTGGTATATCAAACTTATTAGAGTTATATCCTGCGAGATCGCAATTTCTGAGAAATTTTTCCAAACTACCTGCAATGGCAGCAAACCCCGGTTTGTCTTTAACATCTTCTTCGCTGATACCATGTATGGCAGTAACTTCGGGAGGGATATTTATTCCGGGATTAACAATTTTGTGATACTCTTCATTATTTCCTTCCGGATTTACTTTTAAGATAAAAATTTCAACAATACGGTCTTTTACAATGTTAGTACCTGTGGTTTCAAGATCCAGAAAGGCTAATGGTCGATTAAGGTTCAGCATTTAAAATACTTAAATTATAATTTGTTGTAATTTTGATATTGTAAAATACAAATATAATTAAATTATAATAGTTTTAGAATGGTAATAATCCTTATTTTTAGTTCATTTATTATTTTAGGCATCAATAAATTGTGCCTTTTAGGTCTAATAAAATTATTTTAATAAATGTGAGTTGAAAAACTGCATAAAATAATTTAAAGTAAAATGGGTAATGACATATTTGGGATGGCTTTCATGGATTATTTGGCGGGTAATAAATTCGAGTCAATTGTTGTGTACAATAATTTAGGTGAGACTACATATATTCCTGTAGTATATTTTTTTCGCAATTTTCGAATGATGCCTGAAGGCGAACAAAAAGTAATGAAAGCGTGTAAAGGATCTGTTCTTGATGTAGGTTCAGGTGCCGGCAGCCATGCTCTGTATTTGCAAGAAGCAGGGTGTGATGTAATGGCTATTGATTTGTCAGAGGGTGCAACAGAGGTTATGCGCAAAAGAGGGGTAAATAAAGTTCAATGTATTGATTTTTTTGATTTTGAAGGGGCAAAGTTTGATAATATTCTTTTTTTAATGAATGGGGCAGGTATTGCCCGTACTATTGACGGATTGTATGAATTGTTTTATCATGCAAAGAATCTTCTTAATAATAATGGTTCTATTTTTATAGAGTCAACTGATATAATTTACATGTTTGAAGATGAAGATGGTTCTTACTTTATAAATCTAGGGGCAGAATATTACGGTGAAGTTGTTTATAAACTTCAATATGGCAAAACTTATGGCAATAGTTTTAGGTGGCTTTTTGTTGACAGGGATAATATGATTGATATTGCAGAAAAAACCGGGCTTAATCCACAAATATTCTATGATTCAGCCGGCGGTGGTTTTATTATGAGGCTTACTATTAAGACTCAGAATAGTAAAGAGGTTAAATAATATGGCTTATAATTATTGTTTAATCCTGTATTTTTGCGATTATACATTTTACTGACACAGTTGAAAAATCAGATTTTGGTTCATATTATGAAAGCAAATATTCATATAACCGGTGATGGTTCTCATACACTTTTTGTGCCTGCTCTTAATGAGTTTTATCATTCTGCTAAGGGGGCATTTAGTGAATCAATGCATGTATTCATCAATTTAGGATTTTATAGTGTTGCTAATAGTGCTATTATCAATATTCTTGAAGTTGGTTTTGGCACAGGATTAAATTGCTTGCTTACTTTTATTGAAGCAAGAGAGAAAAAAAATAAAATTTTTTATGATGCCCTGGAGCCGTTTCCTCTGCAATGGGACTTGGTATCAAAACTTAATTACTCTTCAATAATAAGTTTTAGGGATTCTGAAAAATGGATGGAAAAAATTCATCGATGCGATACTTGCAGATGGATAAATTTGACTGATAGATTTTCTATACGGAAAAGAGTTATGAAAATTGAAGAAGCAGAACTACAGGCTGAAAATTATGATTTGGTTTATTATGATGCATTTGGGCCTAATGCGCAGCCTGAGATGTGGAAACTTTATAATTTTAAGAAAATATTTTACTCATTAAAGCGGGGCGGTATCTTAGTTACTTATTGTGCCAAAGGGCAGGTTAGGAGAGACTTGCAGAGTGCCGGTTTTTTTGTGGAACGTTTGCCCGGCCCTCCCGGCAAAAGGGAAGTACTCAGGGCAAAAAAAAAGGTTAAATAAATTGTAAAACAAACTTACTATTGATACTTTATTTTTTTAATAAACCAGCGTTAAATTTTAAATTTCGGTAATCGGTAAAAAGCTTTATTTATATTTTATCCATTTCCATATATCTTTATAACCAACTTTTTTTCCATAAAGTAAAATGCCTGTTCTGTATATTTTTGCAGCCATCCATGTTGTAAAAATAAACCCGGCAATTAATAAGAAAGCTGAAAGATACAGATCAAATAAAGGTATACCGAAAGGGATTCTTATCATCATAATTACCGGTGATGTAAGTGGTATTATTGATAGCCAGAAGGCAACAGGTCCTGAGGGATTTTGCATTACCATTTGCCCGAAAATAATAGCAAATATCAGGGGAATAGTTACAGGCAACATAAACTGTTGTGTATCAGCCTCATTATCTACAGCTGAGCCTATAGCAGCAAAAAGAGCTCCATAAAGCAGGTATCCTCCAATGAAAAAGAAAATAAAACTAAATATCATAACATGCCACTTAATGGCAGATAATGCTTCTAATACCTGCCCTGCAGTGGTATCGTGTTGCTGAACAGTATCCATCTGTTCTTGTAGTTTTTCTGAATTCATCATCTGGGAAGATGTAACATGTACTTGCTCATCGGGGGTAAATTGAAACATATCAGGCATGGCTGTGCTTACTGATAAAACAATTACTAATGTAAGAAACACCCATATTAAAAACTGTGTCAGACCTACCATGCCTACGCCTACTATTTTGCCCATCATAAGTTGAAAAGGCTTAACCGATGAAACAATAACTTCAACGATCCGGCTTGTTTTTTCTTCAAGAACGCCCCTGAGTACCTGCGAACCAAACATGAATATAAATATATATATCAGGATTCCACTGATTATCCCCAGTGCCATGCTAATCTCAGGATAATCGGTTTCTTCCATTCCATCTTCTTGAATTCTTATAGATTGAATACTTATATTGGTTTCTATAGACCTCAAGATATCTTCATCAATTCCTTTTGCACCTAATTTCAAACTTTCAAATTCTTGTTTCAATACATTTTCAATATGAATTTTGGCGTTTAGGTTAACTGCATCTTTAGTAAATATTTGTAGGGTAGAAGGTGATTCAAACGCAACTTCGGGTATATGTAAAACAGCATCAAACTTTTCTTTTCGCAAAAGCTCTAAAGCATTATCAATATTTGTTGGTATATGAGTAAATATTACGTTATTACCATCACTAAGTTGGTCATAAAAAAAATCGGTATCATCAACAATGCCAACTTCGTAATCGCTGTCAGACATCTGGGCAATAATTACGGGTAAAGTAATAAGGGCTGCAAATAATATTGGGCCCAGTATTGTCATAACTACAAATGACTTCTTTTTAACCCTTGAGATATACTCTCGCTTTATGATGATAAAAATTTTTTTGAACATCTTTTACGAAAAATAATGCTTTTCCTGATTAATTTATTTTCTGTTATTGTTGTTCTGAAACGGTTTTAATAAATATTTCATTCATGCTCGGTATTACTTCGTTAAATGATATTATATTTCCAAATTTGACTACTTCATTCAAAAGTTGATTTGTTGTAATATCATTTTTAATTTTTATAACAGCTTCAGTCAATCCATTTTTGTTTGCCTGGTCTAATAGCTCGAAATAATCGTTGTTTATATTTTCCAGTGGCGATGAAATATCGGAAATTTCGATTCTGAACATTTTTTTGGCATATTGTTTTTTTATTTTGTATACATTGCCTTCCAGTACTTTTTTTGATTTATTGATAAGTGCAATTTCATCGCATAATTCTTCAACTGAGCTCATGTCATGTGTGCTAAAGATTATAGTGGCTCCGTTTTCTTTGAGTTTAAATATTTCGTCTTTCAGAAGGTTAATGTTTATTGGGTCAAATCCGCTGAAAGGTTCGTCAAATATTAGTAATTCAGGTTTATGCAGGATTGTAATTATAAACTGAACTTTTTGCTGCATTCCTTTTGAGAGGGCTTCTACTTTTTTGTGCCACCAAGGTAAAAGATCAAATTTGTCGAACCATTCTTTAAGGCTTTTTTTTGCATAATTATAATCCAATCCTTTGAGTTGAGCCAGGTACAAAGCTTGCTCGCCCACCTTCATTTTCTTATATAAACCTCTTTCTTCGGGCAGGTAGCCAATTTTGTCAACATGATGGGGGCGTAATTTATCTCCTTTAAAAAAAATTTCACCTTTATCCGGACCAATAATCTGATTAATTATCCTGATAAGTGTAGTTTTTCCTGCACCATTTGGGCCAAGCATACCAAAAATAGATTGCCTGGGCACCTTTATTGATACATTATCAAGAGCCCGGTGGTTGGAAAAATCTTTGGTCACTGAGTTAACTTCTATCAAGTTATTCATGGATTATTAATTAAAATACTCTTTCATTTTTTCAAAAAAGCTTCTGTTGCCTTTTTTGGGTTGTGGTTTGAAATTTTCAGATGAAGCGAGTTTTTCAAGTATTTGACGTTCTTCGCCTGTTAGTTTCTTCGGAATCCATACATTAATGTTAACCAATAAATCTCCCCTGCCATGAGAATTAACAGAAGGCAGGCCTTTACTTCTAAGCCTGAGCACTTTACCCGGCTGTGTGCCCGGTTGAATTTTTATCTGTGCTTTTCCTTCCAGTGTTGGGACTTCTGTTGTACAGCCAAGGGCTGCATCGGGGATACTAATGTAATGGTCATAAAGCAAGTTTGAGCCATCGCGGAATAATTTATCGTGCTTTTCTTCTTCTATCAGAATTATAAGGTCTCCGGGTATTCCGCCTCTGGCTGCTGCATTTCCTTTGCCATTTACAGATATTTGCATGCCTTCACCAACACCGGCAGGGATTTTTACAGGTATAACTTCATCAGACTTAATTATGCCATTACCAAAGCAGCTGGTGCATTTTTCACTTATTGTTTTGCCTTCACCGCCACAGTCGGGGCAGGTTGAGGTGGTTTGCATTTGTCCCAAAAATGTATTAGTTACACGTGTTACTCTACCCATCCCACGACAGCTGTTGCAATTGTTATAGGAACTGCCTTTTTTAGCACCTGTTCCATTACATGAACTGCAAGGTATGTATTTATTGATTTTTAATTTTTTTTCAACTCCGTGTAATATCTCTTCAAGAGTTAGGCTGACTTTAATTCTTATGTTACTTCCTTTATTAGTTTTTCGTGAGCGTTGCTGCCTAAAACCTCCTCCAAAACTGCTTCCAAAATCACCACCGAATGCACCTCCAAAAATATCACTGAATTGGCTGAAAATATCATCCATGCTCATACCACCAAAGTCTGACGGTCCATGCTGACCGCCTAAGCCTGAATGACCAAACTGATCATACCTGGCTTTTTTATCGGAGTCACTCAACACTTCGTAAGCTTCTGATGCTTCTTTAAACTTTTTCTCAGCATCTTTATCATCAGGGTTCTTATCAGGATGATATTTTAAAGCCTTTTGCCTGTATGCTTTCTTAATCTCTTGCGGTGATGCGTCTTTTGATATTCCTAATATTTCGTAATAATCTTTTTTTGTCATTTAGTTAGTTTTGTTTAATTGGCTACAACAACTTTTGCGTATCTAAGCACTTTGTTATTCAGTAAATAACCTTTTTGAATTACTTCAACAATTTTTCCTTTATCTTTGCTTTTTTCTGCTGATACGTTTGTAACTGCCTCATGATAATCTGTGTTAAAATCTTCTCCTAAAGCCTTAATTTCTTCAACACCTTTTTGGCGTAAAATTGATTTGAACTTATTAAGTATAAGCTCCAATCCTTGCTTGTCTGAGCTTTTATCTTCATCATCCTTATTTACATCTACGGCTCTTTCCATATCATCAAGAACGGGTAAAAGGCTTTTAATAATATCCTCTGAGGCTGATTTTGTAAGCTCTAATTTTTCTTTAGTCATGCGCTTTCTGAAATTATCAAACTCTGAAAATAACCTTAAATAACGGTCGTTAAGCTCATCAAACCGGGCTTGTAATTCCATAAATTTATCATCACGTATATCTTCTGTTATCTCTTGCTCAATTTTTGCTTCCTTTTTTTCTTCTCCTTCTTCTTTTGTCGTTTCTTCACACTTTACAGAACTGTCATTATTTGTATCAGCACCATCATCCGATATTTTTTCTTCGTTTTGATCTCTTTCACCTTTTTCGCTATTATTGTCAGTCAGGTTATTATTTGTTTCTTTTTTCATACCTGATTTTTCATCATATTGATTTTTATTTAAATCGTTCGATTGAACTGAGTTATTTTGTTTTTCCTTATTATTTTTTTCTTTCATAATTGTTCAACATTTATCAATTTGCAAAAAGTTGATTTATCAAATCTTTTGCCAGTATTAATAAAACGACAAATTGGCAGGCTTATATTTGAATTCTTTTGATTTTTGCTCCAAGTTTATTTAATCTTTCATCTATATTTTGATAACCTCTGTCAATTTGTTCGATATTATGAATATAGCTTTTTCCGTCGGCACTTAATGCAGCTATGAGTAGGGCAACTCCCGCTCTTATATCAGGAGATGTCATTTCCAAAGGTTTTAGCAGGTATTGCCTGTTGTTTCCTATTACCGATGCTCTGTGTGGATCACAAAGGATAATTTGTGCGCCCATATCGATAAGCTTATCTACAAAGAAAAGCCTGCTTTCAAACATTTTTTGATGTATAAGTACATTGCCTTTTGCCTGGATGGCAGTAACCAGTGCTATGCTTAGCAGGTCAGGGGAGAATCCCGGCCATGGAGCATCAGCAATAGTCAGGAAGCTGCCGTCAATGAATGGCGTAACCTCATATGATTTTTGCGAGGGTATGAAAAGATTGTCTTTTTGTTGTTCTATCTGTATTCCTAATTTTTTGAATACGCCAGGTATAATACCCAGTTGGTCGCATCTTGCATTTTTTATTGTTATTTCTGATTGAGTCATGGCAGCAAGTCCTATAAAGCTTCCAATCTCTATCATATCAGGCAGAATGGTATGTTCGCAGCCGCCTAATTTTTCAACTCCTTCAATGATAAGAAGATTTGACCCCACACCTGATATTTTGGCACCCATTGTGTTTAACATTTTGCAAAGTTGCTGAATATAGGGTTCGCAAGCTGCGTTATAAATGGTGGTTTTACCGCGGGCAATTACCGAGGCCATGATTATATTTGCCGTGCCTGTAACAGATGCCTCATCAAGAAGCATATAAGTGCCTTTTAACTTTTTGCTCTCAATTTGATAAAAAGATGTCTTATGGTCATATGAAAAAGTGGCTCCCAATTTTTCAAAACCCGTGAAATGAGTGTCCAGCCTACGTCTTCCTATATTATCACCACCGGGTTTAGGAACATTTGCCTTGCCAAACCTTGCCAAAAGAGGGCCTACAATCATCACTGAGCCGCGAAGACTTTTTGCCTGCTCTATATATTTATGCGTTTTTAAATAATCAATGTCAATATTGTCGGCCTTAAAAGTGTAAGTATTATTTTCGCAATTCTCAACTTCAACACCTAATGATTTTAGCAAATCAATTAATTTAATCACATCCCTGATTAATGGAATGTTTTTTATTGTAACCTTATCTTTTGTAAGTAAAGCAGCACAAATAACCTGTAAGGCCTCATTTTTTGCCCCCTGGGGTATAAGCTCACCCTTGAGCTTTTGATTTCCCTGCACCTCAAAAGTATTCATAAACTATACAATTTTATTATTAATTTAATTAATCAAATATTTCAATGGAATATTGTTTGGCTAAAATTTATCGTTGGCAAAGATTATATTTTTTAATTAATTTATTTAATTTTTACTTATGGAATTTGTTCAGTAACTAACCAGTTGTTAATGTGATTTTGATCAAAATAAACATAAGTAAAAAACCTATAATATCTATAGATTAATTAAGCGGCTTTTTTGACATGTGTTTCAACAAATATCAAGGTTTAAAAGTTTAGCTTTTTTTCCCTTTATGATGCTGATGTCTTGAAGAAGAGTGTTTTTGTTGAAATTTTCGCTTTTTGTTTTTTGACAATATTTCACTTGTATGATTCAATCGAATATTGTCACTTAGTTTAAGTTTGCCATCTGAAAGTAAATCAATATGTTCTGCAATTTCTTGATTAGTAACAGTTTCCCTGTTCCATGTCAGGTAAGATTTTTTCATGTGATTGGCAATTAATTTAATTAATGCATCTTTTTCTTCGCCCTCGGGAAACTCAATGGCTTTTTTGATCATCCTTTCTATGTTCCTTCCGTAGTGTTTGAAGGTTATGTTATTGTTTGAATATTTTAGTTTTTCGGGCTTCCTGGTCAGAACTTCAGGCGATGGTTTAGGATATGGCGAATCAACATCAAGTTTGAAATCTGACATTATAAAAAGGTGATCCCAGAGTTTATGTTTGAAATCACTTACATCTCTAAGATGAGGGTTTAATTGACCCATTACATTAATTGTGGCTTTTGCCAACTTGTTTCGCTTTTCTCTGTCATCAACAGTTATTGTGTACTCAATCATTTTCTGAATATTACGACCATATTCAGAAATGTTCATCTTCGAACGGGAAGTATTATATTCCATAATTCTATTTAAGTTAACAGGGTTTTACACCAAGTTTATTTATTATAAATATTTTAAAACCTTTCAAAATTTAACGAAAGTATTGATCTAGTTTGTTTTTATAAATTTCAGAACCGCATAACTGACCGTAATATTAAAATGTTTGAGTGTGGGTATTGATTATAATATTTTGCACAAACTGCGATAAGAATTTAAAACAAATACATATTTATACCCCAACTTCACCAAGACAAGACTAAAGATTAAATAGTAAGTATAATTATAGTTAAGTATTATATTAAAAAACTGGTAATGCGTTCTTTATAAGAACTATTTATTGTAAATGTAGTTTTTTTTAAAAGCAGTATAGTTCTTATTACGAAAAACAGGCAACAAAGTTAAAAAAAATGTTTTAATTAAAAAAACTTGTTTTTGTTTTATCATTTTGAATGTTTAACTATTACATACAACTTACTTTTAATAATAAAAAAACCCTTGAGGTTATCAATTACCTTAAGGGTTATAATAAAACTGTTAGTAAGAATTGTCTTAATGTTTTAGATCTAAATAGCAGCGTTTGGGTGAATGGATGATGCCTTCGTCTTTAAGTTTTTTTATGGTTTTTTCAACGTCTTTCTTTTCCAATCCGGTTTTTTCAACAACTTCACTTGTGCGTAATGGTTTTTCCGAATCTTTGAATGCCTTAATGATTTTTTCTTTTATATCCATAAGTATTATAATGTTTTAAAAATTTAACATTGATTTTACATTTATTGGTAACACTTTAATTATAAAAAAGTTTAATATCTATCAATCATTCATTTATTTGTATGTTGACCGGGTGTCCAAGAAATTTTGGTTGTGTGCCTATAATTAAATCTATAAACACCTTAACTCTTGCAAATATTTCACGTATCCGCATTTTAAGACCATCTCTTTCATTCATGTTTTTTGCATTGAATGCAATAGCTTCAATATTTTTTGATCGTGCAATGTAAACAGCTCTCTGATTGTGAAACCTTTGTGATACAATGGTGAAATTGTTTTGCCCAAAAACCTTATGACATCTTATTACTGAATCAAAAGTTCTAAAACCCGCATAATCCAGGTAAATTATACTATCCGGCACTCCTTGTTTTAGTAGTTCCTGCCGCATAACACCGGGTTCATTATAATATATTGTGCGGTTATCTCCGCTAGCTATTATATAATTTATCTTATTGTTTTCATAAAGCTTAACTGCGGCATTAATCCGGTTATAAAAATATTTGTTGGCCGCACCATCTTTTCTAAATTTACTGGTTCCTAAAACCAAAGCAACATTATTATCGGGTAGCTCATTAATATCATCATAAATATATTTATTTGAACTCCAGCTGATTAGTTGATTAAGAAATATTACAACAGAAATAACAATAATTATAGCTATTAAAAATAATCTTAACAGGTTTTTTATTCTGAAGCTCATTTTGATATTCTCTATTAAGTTGTTAATTTATTGTAAATACAATTCAATACTTTTAATGATTTCCCTAATCCGGATAATTAATAGATTAAAATGCATTTATTCCAAATCAAAAATATTATATTTTATACAAATTTAAAAAATAATAATTATTATTTATCTAATTAATTTTAAAATTTAAGTGTCTGAAGTATTTAATTTTGCTAATTGATGATATTTCTGTAGTGTTTTTAGGATTATTATTGTTTTATTTATTTTCTTATAGATTCATTTATATACACATATTACATTTTTAATATTTTCAATTATCAATATATAATGCTTCAACCCGTTAATCAATTTTTTAGTATAGTTATGATAAAAAATATTTTTAATTTAGCATCTTATTTCAAATAAATAATTATAGTTTTGTCGAGAAATATAACATGAGAAGTAATGAATTTTAAGTTTTAATAATTAAATAATCCAGTATCAAATGGCAAAAAAAGGTGATGTTGTCATTCAAATAGAAAAATGTAAAGGTTGTGAGATATGTTTAGCATCATGTCCACAAAGCGTTTTAGGAATGAGTGATAAAGTAAACTCTAAAGGCTTCAAATATGCCGTAAAGGTTAATTCGGCATGCACTGGTTGTGCTAATTGTGCTGTTATATGCCCCGATGCGGCTATAACTGTTTACAGGGAAAAATAATTTAATAAATCCAAAGATTAAAAACAGTTTTTTAAGATGAAAGAACTAAGATTAATGAAAGGCAATGAGGCTTTTGCAGAAGCTGCTATACGTGCCGGCACTGATGCATATTTTGGGTATCCTATAACACCTCAGTCTGAGGTTATAGAATATCTTATGGCTCAAAATCCTGAGGAAAGGACAGGTATGGCTGTGTTACAGGCTGAAAGTGAGATTGCTGCAATAAATATGATTTATGGAGCTGCAGGTTGTGGTAAAAAAGCCATGACCTCTTCATCAAGCCCCGGCATAAGTTTAAAGCAGGAAGGTTTGTCTTATATTGCCGGTGCTGAATTGCCTTGTGTAGTATTAAATGTAGTACGTGGTGGTCCTGGGCTTGGTACTATTCAACCATCACAATCCGATTATTTTCAGGCTGTGAAGGGTGGCGGTCATGGAGACTATAAACTGATAGTTCTTGCACCGGCTACTGTTCAGGAAACAGTTGATTTTGTTAAGCTTGCATTCGACCTTGCATTTAAATACCGAAATCCGGTTATGATACTTTCAGACGGTATTATAGGGCAAATGATGGAAAAGGTTGAATTATTCGAACAAATACCTCGCTCTGATGAGGAATATGATTGGGCAACTCAGGGTAAGAAACCCGGTAAAGATCATACAATAATTACGTCTTTGCAATTAAAACCTGAAGAGCAAGAGAAAGTTAATTTACGTTTGCAGGCTAAGTATCGCGAAGTTGAAAAAAATGAAGTGTTATATGAATCATATAATACAGAGGATGCTGATTACCTTTTTGTTGCTTTTGGTTCATGTGGCCGTATAACCCAAAAAGCTATGGAGATGGCTCGAAAAAAAGGTTACAAAGTAGGACAAATCAGACCAAAAACATTATACCCTTTTCCTGTTGAAGTTATAAACAAGCTTTCTGATCAGGTTAAAGGAATACTTACAGTTGAAATGAATGCCGGTCAAATGGTGGAGGATGTGAGGTTGGCTGTAGACGGGAAAACACCAGTTGAATATTTTGGAAGATATGGAGGAATGATTCCTTCACCTGATGAGATTCTTAATGCATTTGAACAAAAATTTATTGGAGGTAAATAATGGCTGAAAATTTAATAAAACCAGAAAACTTGGTTTACGAAAAAACCAATGCAATGACTGACCGTGTGTTGCATTATTGTCCGGGATGTGGACATGGAACAGCGCACAGAATGCTTGCTGAAGCTATTGAAGAGCTCGAAATTCAGGGAGAAACTATTGGTATTGCTCCGGTTGGTTGCTCTGTACTGGCTTATTACTATTTTGATGTAGATATGACTGAAGCTGCTCATGGCAGAGCGCCTGCTGTGGCTACCGGCATTAAAAGAGTTATGCCTGAAAAATATGTTTTCACCTACCAGGGTGATGGTGATCTGGCAGCAATTGGTACAGCTGAAACCATTCATGCTTGTAACAGGGGGGAAAACTTTCTTATAGTTTTTATAAATAACGGCATTTATGGTATGACTGGCGGACAAATGGCGCCCACAACATTAGAGAACATGAAAAGTACAACTTCCCCAAGAGGACGAGATATAAAAACTATGGGTTCTCCTTTGAAGATCTCTGAACTGGTTGCTGAATTACCCGGCACTTATTATGTTGCCAGGCATAGTGTTCATACACCGGCAAATGTACGCAAAACAAAAAGAGCTTTTAAAAAAGCTTTTCAATACCAAAAAGATAACAAAGGAACCTGTTTAATAGAAGTTGTTTCCAATTGCCCGTCAAATTGGAAAATGACTCCTGTTGAATCTAACAAATGGATGGAAGAAAACATGTTTCCTTATTATCCTTTAGGAGATATTAAAGTTCCACAATAAAACCAGAAAATTATGAATGAAGAAATTATTATAGCAGGATTTGGGGGCCAGGGAGTACTTTCAATGGGGCAGATACTCTGCTATGGAGGTGTTATGCAAAATAAAGAAGTTAGCTGGATGCCTTCATATGGACCGGAAATGCGTGGAGGTACTGCCAACTGTACCGCAATCATCAGTGATGAAAAAATAAGCTCCCCGGTATTAAATACTTTTGATACAGCAATAGTATTGAATCAGCCGTCAATGGATAAGTTTGAAGATGCAATAAAACCCGGCGGAATGTTGATATATGAAATTAATGGAATTATTCGTAAACCAAAACGTGATGACATTAAAATATATTCAATTGCCGCATACGACGAATCTATTAAAATGAAAAATACCAAAATATTTAATATGATTGTAATCGGAGGGTTTTTGAAGGTAAAACCTATTCTTGATGTTGAAAATGTTGTTAAAGGCCTGGAAAAAGTTTTGCCCGAAAGATACCACCATCTTATACCTCTTAACAAGGAAGCTATTCATCGAGGTATGGATATTATTGAATGTGAGAAATAAGCTTAATTGATAAATTTTGAAGAACATAGCTTTATAAATTAAAGTTTAGGTAGAGTTAATGTAATTGACCATATTTGGATATCTGCTTATAGGTTATGGTTTGGGCTGAGGTTAAGTTAATGTCAGGAATATGCAATACTCAACCTCAACTTCAACCTTAACCTCAACTTCAACCTTAATTTCAGCCTCATAATTGCAGATAATAATACCGGGCTCGTATTTACGTTTTTTTTAGATAATTATTGTTGTAAAATAAAATAAAATCTTTATATGGATTGTTATTTAATAAGGTTGTTGTATATTTGCAAATTAATTTAAAACGATATAAAAAATATTAAAAAAAGATGCAAAGCAAGGGTTTAATTAGATTTTTTGCCATAGCATTGGCTTTGGTATGTATTTATCAATTATCATTCACATATTTTGCTAATAAAGTTGAGAGGAATGCTCGCGATTACGCCCGCAGCGAAAGGGTTATGGAGAGGGCAAAGCAATTAGCTGAAGGTGATGAAGCTTTGAGCAATATAATTTTTGACTCATTGGCAAGGGTAGAAGAAAGGTATTATCTTGATTCGATGATGAATGAAGTTGTTTATAATATTGGAATCAGGCAATATACTTTTCGTGAATGCAAAGAGCGTGAGTTAAATCTTGGTCTTGATTTAAGAGGGGGTATGAATGTTACCCTTGAAGTTTCAGTGCCGGCCATCATTAGAGCTTTATCGGGCAATAGCCAGGATCCTGCTTTTTTGGAAGCCATTGAACGTGCAAATAAAATGGAGCGTGAAAGAAGGGAGGATTATGTCAAGCTTTTTGGTGAAGCTTTTGAAGAGATTGATCCTAATGCCCGCCTGGCAGCTATTTTTACTACCGATCAATTACGTGACCATATAAGTCATGACTCAAGCAATGATGAGGTTCTTTCTGTATTACAAAATGAAGTTGATGATGCAGTTGACAGATCATTTAACATTTTACGTACCCGTATTGACCGTTTTGGTGTTGCACAACCTAATATCCAACGTTTGCAACGCTCAGGCAGGATACTTATTGAAATGCCGGGTATAAAAGAACCTGACAGAATAAGAAGCTTGCTGCAAGGTACTGCAAAATTAGAATTTTGGGAAACATATAATTTTAGTGATGTATATAATTATTTTGTTCAGGCAAATGAACAATTGCGGGGTATAGATGTGCATGAATTAGCTGAAGAAGTTGAGGAAGCTGATCCTGATGTAATGCCAGTTGGTGCAGGTGTTGATGATGAACCGGTTAGAGAAGACTTAGCTGAAGAGCCTGACGATGATTTAGATGAATTGCTGGCAGAAGTTGATGAAGAGGATCTTGAGGCTGAAGAAGCAGATCTGCTTGATCTTCTTTCAGGAGAAGTGACTCCCGAGGATGAAGATCGATTTGCTGATTTTGCCAAAGATAATCCTTTGTTTGCATTTCTTAATCCTGCTTTTATTCCTGACGAAAGCGGTAATATGTATCCCGGCCGTGGCCCGGTAGTTGGTTATGCTAATATTCAGGATACGGCCAAAGTTAATCATTTGTTAAGAAAGGATGATGTTAGGCAGATCTTGCCACGAGATATGAGACTTTATTGGGATATTAATCCCATGCATGGTGATGAAAATGTGAGGGCTCTTATAGCAATTAGAGAAACTACTCGCGACGGCTCAGCCCCACTTGATGGTGAAGTTATTACTGATGCACGCCAGGATTATGACCAATATGGAAATCCTGAAATTTCCATGTCGATGAATAGAGAAGGTGCCCGGACCTGGCGCCGGTTGACTGCCGATAATATTGGCAGCTCAATAGCAATTGTACTTGATGGTTATGCTTACTCATATCCTACAGTTCAGGCTGAAATTACTGGAGGGCGATCTTCCATTTCAGGAAATTTTACTGTGCAGGAAGCACAAGACCTTGCTAATATATTGCGTGCCGGTTCATTACCTGCACCTGCCCGGATAGTTGAAGAGGCCGTTGTTGGTCCTTCACTTGGCCGTGAAGCAATACAAAGCGGTTTATCATCTTTTGTAATAGCCTTCATTATAGTGCTTATTTATATGGCTTTCTATTATAACAGGGCCGGGCTTGTAGCAGATATGGCGCTTTTAACCAACATGTTCTTCATTTTAGGAGTACTGGCTTCTCTTGGTGCTGCCTTAACATTACCCGGAATTGCCGGTATTGTACTAACCTTAGGTATGGCTGTTGATGCCAATGTAATTATTTACGAACGGATACTGGAAGAATTACGTGCCGGTAAAGGTCAAAGACTTGCCATTAGTGATGGATATAAGAATGCTTATTCTGCCATAGTCGACGGTAATGTTACCACACTTTTGACAGGAATCGTATTGTATATGTTTGGTACCGGCCCGGTTCAGGGATTTGCCACTACTTTGATAATAGGTATTATATGCTCATTATTTACGGCAATATTTTTGTCGCGCCTGGTATTTACTTATTGGCTGGATAAAAATGTTAAGATTAATTTCGATAACAGGATAACCAAAAATGTACTTACAAAAGTTAATTTTGATTTTATAGGAGTTAGAAAGCGTTTTTATATTATTTCTGCAATAGTAATAATAGTTGGTGTAGGATCTCTTGCATCTCGCGGATTAAGCTACGGAGTTGATTTTTCAGGTGGGCGTTCATATATTGTACGTTTTGATCAGGATGTGAACACTGTTGAAATAAGGAATTCACTCATGGAACAGTTTGAGGAAGCTCCGGAGGTTAAGACATTTGGTCCATCAAGCCAGGTTGAGATTACTACCGGATACCTTATTGAAGAAACAGCTCCGGAAGTTGACTCTATTGTAGAAAGAACTGTGTATGAAGGTGTGAAAGACTTTTTTGTAGACCCAATTAGTTTTGAAGAGTTTAGATCAGATGATGAGGATAAAATAATCGGGCGTTTGAGTTCGCAATTGGTAGGTCCCTCTGTTGCAAGAGATATCAGAGAAGCAGCCGTTATAGCCATTGCCATAGCACTGGTCATCATTTTCTTCTATATTGCTGTTAGATTTAAAAAATGGCAGTTTGGAGCCGGAGGTATGGTAACATTATTTCACGATTCAATTATTGTACTTTCAATATACTCACTGTTATACAATGTCGTACCGTTTAGCCTTGAAATAGATCAGGCTTTCATTGCCGCTATTCTTACAATTATTGGCTATTCAATTAACGATACTGTTATTATTTTCGACAGAATACGTGAGTATACAAAACTTTATCCTAAACGTGATCTTAAAACAAATATCAACGGGGCATTAAACAGCGTACTATCAAGAACATTAAATACATCAGGAACCACTTTGTTAGTTCTTCTGATAATATTCTTGTTTGGCGGTGAAGTGATTAGAGGATTTGCGTTTGCATTGATGATTGGTGTAGCAGTGGGTACTTATTCATCCCTGTTCAATGCCACGCCGGTTGCATATGACCTGATGATCCGAAAAATTAATAATAAAAAAGCTAAGGCCAAAATTAAGAATTAATATTGTGGCTGACTACCAATAATTGTTTGCTTAGACCAATTACAGTTATAGCAAAATTTAAAAAAAAATTAAGGGAAGAAATACTAAGCTTATTTCTTCCCTTCTTCTTTATTAATTTGTTGGTTTCACTAAATTAATATATCGGTTGCTAAAATGTTAAAAAAATTAGTACAAACGGGCCGTGTTTTATATTTTTTTTATTTGAAGTAAAAATTCGCATAATGTATGACATTTTTATCAATTTTGCGTTTTAATTTAAAACATCAATGTATTAATTAAAATAATTTAATCTAAAAAGGTTTTTTGTAACTAAAGCATGCCTGACAAATAATTTATATTTTCTAATTTTGAGGGGCTGAAGTTTATAAGATACCCGAAATTATAAAATGAATTAAAAAACAAATAAGAAATAAGAAATTACTGCCGGGCGAAAACGGGATGCCGATTATTCGGGAAATACCGGTTAAATAATAAATATGTAAGTTTCATTGAGTTTCGATTATTGTTTTTTGTTCACAAAAAATAATTTTAAGGCGCTCACGAGCTCACAATCTTACTTTTTTCGGTCACGATCTTTTGTTGATCGGCACGTTCGGTTATTATTTATAAATTTCAATTTAGAAATTAAAAACTTATTTAATTTTTATGGCAATAATTGGCGAAATAATAAAAAAGGCAATTGAAATATCAAATAATATTATTGATACGCCTGATCCTGTGCCTGCCCAGCAACAACTGTTTAATGATATTTTAGAAAAGGCTAAAAACACATCCTTTGGTAAGTTTTATAAATTTGAAGAGATATTAAATGAAAAGGATTCTTATCAAGCTTTCTCATCTCGTATTCCTTATTACGATTATGATAAAATATACAGCGAATGGTGGAAAGATGTTTATTCAGGTGTTTCTGATGTGACATGGCCTGGAAGGCCTGATTTTTTTGCTTTGAGTAGTGGGACGACAAGCAACACAAAATACATTCCGGTTACTGATGATATGCTTATCAGTATTAGAAATGCAGGAATAAAGCAGTTATTGAGTATAGCCAAATTTGACTTACCATCATCATTTTTTGAGACAGAAATTTTGATGCTTGGCAGCTCTACAGATCTTAAGGAAGTAAAAGGCCATCTTGAAGGTGAAATAAGTGGAATAAGTGCATATAATATACCTTTTTGGTTTAGAAGATTTTATAAACCAGGCAGTAAAATTTCTTCCATTAATAATTGGGATGAAAGGGTTAAGCAAATAGCCATAAATGCACCTGATTGGAACATAGGAGGATTATCAGGAATGCCCTCATGGATAGAACTTATGTTAAAAAGGATAATTGAATATAACGGACTAAAAAACATCCATGAGATATGGCCCAACCTGGAAGTGTTTACATCGGGTGGCGTGAATTTTGAACCATATAGAAAAAGCTTCGAGAAGATTTTAGGCCGGCCTATTATTATACTTGACACATACCTTGCATCCGAGGGCTACCTGGCATCACAACTTAAAACAGATACTGATTCAATGACTTTGCTAACAAATAATGGTGTTTTCTTTGAGTTTGTTCCTTTAACTTCCGAAAACTTAAATGATGACGGTAGGGTTGCTGAAAATGCCAAAGCACTGACAATAGCTGAAGTGGAAGAAGGAGTTGACTATATTCTCATTATAAGTACAGTTGCAGGTGCATGGCGTTATATGATAGGTGATACGGTTAAATTTACCGATAAAGAAAAAGTTGAAATTAAATTAACCGGAAGAACAAAATCTTTTTTAAATGTGGTTGGGTCACAACTTTCGGAGTATCAGATGGTGAATGCTGTTAAAGAGTTGGAGATAGAATACAATATTAATATCCAGGAGTTTACGGTTAATGCTGTTAAATGTGAAGGAAGTTATATTCACCGGTGGTATTTTGGTTGTAAAGAATGTGATTTTAATATTGATGAAACCACTATGGCAAAACAGCTTGACAAAATATTGCAGATAAAAAATAAAAACTATAAAGTTGCTCGTAGTAAAGCGCTTGATAATCCCCAGGTAAAATTGATACCGGTAAAACTTTTTCATGATTGGGTTGAAGCAAAAAATAAAAAAGGCGGACAAACCAAAGTTCCTAAGGTCATGGATAGAAAACTATTTGAAGAATGGGAAAATTTTGTTTATAGATAGAGCTCTTATAAGCAATGATATTATTTTTGAGTAGAAAATTTCATAGTTGAAAGGGCTTGTACCTGTCTGTGGAAATTGTTTCGGGAATAGCGTTTGTTATTTATATTATCTAATATCAGGTGATTAAATATAATTTCATACGTGTTAATATTAAAAGAGAGATTATAATATGACAAAAGTTTACTTTTCTGATTTATCATCTAAATCTAAAGATGATAATCTGCTTAATCGTATCAGGAAACTTTTTAAAATGGCAGGTGAAGGTATTACTTATAATAAAGATGATTTAATTGCCCTCAAGGTTCATTTTGGTGAAAAAGGTATTGACACCTTTATACGTCCTGTGCAGGTTTCGCCCATTGCCGAGGCTATTATAGAGGCAGGGGGTAAACCATTTTTAGCTGATACCAATACGCTTTATGTAGGCAGTAGAGCTAATGCAGTTGATCATCACCGCACTGCACAGGATAACGGATGGCTTCGGCCTGTAATTGATGCCCCGGTTGTTATAGCAGATGGGCTGCACGGCAACGAGTTTTATAATGTAAGTATTGATGGAAAACACTTTAAAGAAGTTAAAATTGGTGCCGCTTTTTACCAGGCAGATGCAATAGTTGGAGTTTCTCATTTTAAGGGGCATGATATGACAGGCTTTGGTGGCACCCTAAAAAATCTTGGCATGGGCTGTGCCTCCAGAGCCGGAAAACTTATGATGCATTATGATGTAAAACCTTTTGTGAAGATAAACAAGTGTATAGCATGTGGAAAGTGTGTTGAGTGGTGCCCTGTTGACGCAATAAAGGTCGAAAAATATGCCAATATCAATCTTGAAAAATGTATAGGTTGTGGAGAATGCAAAATTGTATGCCCCGAAAATGCAATAAAAGTCAAAGATTCTTCCGAAACCGCGAAACTGCAGGAAAAAACTTCCGAATTTGCATGGGGTGCCGTGAAAGGTAAAGAAAAGAAATCATTGTATTTCAATTTTATTTTCGATGTAACTCCCGGTTGTGATTGTTTGCCATGGAGAAATCATCCACTGATTCCCGATATCGGTATAATTGCCTCAAAAGATCCTGTTGCAATTGATCAGGCAGCTTATGATCTTGTAAAACAAGCAAAAGGACATGATTTTGATTCGGGAGTTGATAAATTTATGAAACAACACAATATTGATTCTACCATACAATTAGAACATGCCGAAAAAATTGGAATGGGAAAAAGAAGCTATGAATTAATTAACATATCATTATCGGAGTAAGCTGTCTGAAAATTTTATTAACGATCAAAATAATAAAATTGAGTTTCGTAATGGTTGTTAAACCAGTGAAGTTCAATTAACTTAATTTTAATGTTAATGTAATAGCTAACCTCTTAATTTTTAAAACCACTGCTATTCGGTTAATTTAAATCATTTTTTCTATTTTTTTTTAATTTTATAATAAAATTATCTGTAGTTTTACGGTAAAATCTTATTTCATAACAAAAATTGTGTTAGTCATGAAAATAAATACTTTTGCAATTATTACAATGGTTTTTGTGTTTTTGGTCGTGTCATGCGGACCATCAAAAGATAATGCTTCAATTGAGCCTAATGACGAAATTTATCAGGCCAATACAATCAGCCTTGGAACTGAGTTTTCAATGGCTATTTATCCCGAAGGTGATGTTGACTGGTATGAAGTGGAAGTGCCCGGTCAAGGTTATTTGCAAGTTCTTGTAAGAGATGTGCCTGACGGAATAGGGACTCCCAGGGCTCGCTTAGCTACTTTCGATGAATGGGGAGAGCAACAAGAAAATTATCTAACAGATTTTTTACGAACGCCTTGTGCTATGCATGTTTTGGAAGAAGGCAATTATTTTGTCAGAATAAACGCAAGATCACCAAGGCAATATTCAGAAGATGAATTTTATGTTAAATTTAACTTTGTTGAAGAATTTGACCCTCATGAGCCTAATAATAGTGTGGAGGAAGCTGTAGAATTGGAGTTTGGCGAAGAGTACAAATCAGCAATTTATCCCAGGTATGATGAAGACTGGTTTAAGTTTAGAGTTGAAGAACAAGGTTATTTGCAGACAAAAGCAAGGAATGTGCCTGATAACTTAGAATTGAGAGCTTATTATGCTATTTATGATGAGTATGGAGAAGAAAAAGTTGATGTTATTAGAGGTATAGAAAGACTGCCAACAGCTGTGGCTGTGACTGAACCCGGTGATTACTACGTAGTGCTTAATGACAGGCGGGGAAGAAATGAATCAAAAGATCTTTTTAACTGGAAAGTCAACTTTATTCCTGAAATGGATAAGTATGAACCCAATGATCATTTTACAGATGCAAAAGAGATAGGACTAAATGATACAATACAGATTGCTATATTCCCGAAAGGAGACAAAGATTTTTTCAAAATTAATCCTGAAAATACAGGAAAACTCAGGATTATGTCAAGAAATCATGGCGATATAGATCCGACCGTTGCATTTTATTCGCTTGATCCTGACGATCCCAATAAACTAAAAGAGCTAAAATCCAAGTCAAGACTACCTGCCGAATTTGAGATTGAAGAGATTGATCAATATTATTTGAAGATTTCTGACAGGCGCCATAGGAATGAGAGTCAGGATCTTTTTGATGTTATATTAAGATATGAATAAGTAACTTATTATTTGGTAAACCGGAATTTTGGTCAACTATTAATTATAAGGTTTTTAATGGTTTTATACCAACTAAAAGTTATTTATTGACAGGCAGCCGTCATTATTTTATTGCCTTATAAATTATATCTATACATAGATTAGCTTTTACGAAAAAAGTCATATATTTGGCATATTCATAGTAGTTTTGAAAGTTTATGTTTATTAATTATTAATTTGTAAAAGCTGCCAATTATGTATAAAAAAGCATTTTTTATTTTTTTTATCTTGGTTTCTGCAACATGTTTTTCCCAGGATAATAGTTCTGGACGGATCACCATTGAGAAGATCTGGGATGATAATATTTTTCGTCCTGAAACTATTGAGCGTGCTAAGTCTATGAAAGATGGAATTCGTTATTCGCTTATAGAAGATGGAACGGAAATTAACATCTACGAATATGAGACTGATGAATTTCTTGAAACAGTTTTTGCAACGGAAGATCTTTTGCAAGATGACGATGGTGAGCCTGTAAGTATTGATGATTATCATTTCAGTGATGATGAGACTATGTTGCTGATTGCCACTGAAACCGAATCCATTTACAGACGTTCACGTGAATCGGTTTATTATATTTGGGATATTGAAAAAGAGAGTCTTAGTCTTTTGGCTGAGGGAGATAAACAGCGTTTGGCAACTTTCTCACCTTGTGGTACAATGGTTGCATTTGTGCGCAATAATAATATTTATGTTAAAGACTTAGAATCCGGTGAAGAAAGCATAATCACTGATGATGGTGTTTATAATGAGATCATCAACGGCACCACTGATTGGGTATATGAGGAAGAGTTTGCTTTTACACAGGGGTTTTTCTGGTCACCTGACAGCGAAAAAATTTCTTTTTACAAATTTAACGAAAGTCATGTGAAGGAGTTTGTTATGATGAAGTATGGCACACTTTATCCCGAAGAGTACAGGTATAAATATCCCAAGGCAGGAGAAGAGAATGCAATTGTAACTATTCATATTTATGATTTTAGCACCGGTGAAACTATTCAGGTAGATACAGGCGATGAAAAAGATCAGTATATACCACGTATTAAATGGACTCGAAACCCTGAAAAGCTTTCTGTTCAGAGAATGAACAGGCACCAGAATCATTTGGAAATATTGCTGGCTGATGCTAATACGGGTAAAACAAATATATTGTATGAAGAAAACAATTCTTACTATATAAGCATTACCGATGACCTGACATTTTTAGATGACGATGAACATTTTGTTATTACCAGTGAAAAGGACGGTTTTAATCATATTTATCTTTATGATATGGATGGGAACAAATCAAGACAAATAACCCAGGGAGATTGGGATGTTACCGGCTTTCACGGTATAGACGAGGCAAACGATATTGTTTATTATACTTCTTGCGAAGAATCACCTTTTACCAATCATTTGTATGCTATTGATCTTAACGGCAATAATAAACAACGACTTACCGAAAAAGAAGGGTTTAATACTCCATCTTTTAGCGATGGTCATAAATTTTTTATAAACAATCATTCAACCATAAATACACCTCCAACTTATACCATACACAAGTCATCAGGTGAAAATATAAGGGTAAGGCAGGATAATGATGAACTTGACTCGCTTACAAGCGAATATGGATATGTACCTGTTGAATTTTTTACTTTTACTACCAGTGAAAATGTAGATCTTAATGGTTGGAAAATTAAGCCTGAAGATTTTGACCCTGAAAAGGAGTATCCTGTGTTTATGTATGTATATGGGGGGCCGGGATCTCAAACTGTAATCGATAGGTGGAATGCATATAATGGGGCCTGGTTCCAGATGTTAACCCAGATGGGTTATATTGTAGTTTCGGTTGATAACCGGGGAACCGGTGGCAGGGGAGAGGAGTTTAAAAAGATGACTTATTTGCAGCTTGGCAAATATGAGACTATTGATCAAATAGAAGCTGCCAGATACCTTGCATCACTTGATTATGTTGACAAAGATAACATAGGGATTTTTGGCTGGAGCTATGGTGGTTATTTATCTACTTTGTGTCTTGCTAAGGGAAATGACATATTTTCAATGGCTATAGCCATTGCGCCGGTTACTAATTGGAGGTTTTACGATACTATATATACCGAAAGATATATGCGTACACCTCAAGAAAATCCTGATGGTTATGATGATAATTCCCCCATAAACCATGTGGATTCAATAAAAGGTAACTACCTGCTAGTTCATGGTACTGCCGATGATAACGTACACTATCAGAATACCATTGAAATGGCCGATGCGCTTATTGAAGCTGATGTAGACTTTGAATTGATGATTTATCCTGACCATAACCATGGCATAAGAGGAGGTAATGCTCGTATACACCTCTACAGGCTAATGACCGAATTCGTTTTGGAGACATCGTAACCTGCAGAATTGGTTCCGGCAATAATAAAAATAACAAGTAGATTAAGTTAATGCAAAAAAAATAAAAGTATTATAATCTACTTACTAATTATTTTTTTGTTTCGTATACAACCCCTATTAAATAGGTAGCATCGGGTACCAGTTCCTTGATCGATGGTGATGCCTCCATTAAAGAAATATGTGGCATACCACCCATCAACTCTGATATACTCACTTCATCTTCACCATGGTAAAGAACTGAAAAAGATTCATGGTAATATATGCCTGGAAGCTTTTCTTTATAAAATTGAACAATTTCTTTTTTAGAATGGGTTGTGATCAGCTTGATTTCTGCCAGGCCATCCGTACCTGTAGCTTGCTTCAACTCATCAGTGGTATGTACAAGAAATACAACAGCATCAGGATATGGAGGTACGTTAACTTCTGCTTTCAATGGTATCATGCTTTTAACTCTTTCTTTCTGGGGAAGATACATTTCCGGATTGTCCATATTATCATGGATTTTGAAAACAGGAGCATAAGGCTCATTTTGAGACTTTAAATAATACATTCCGAACCCTGTAAATGGTAATATTTTGGTAATACAAATCAATAAAATAAGAATTAGTGTATACTTTTTCATACTTTTAAATTTGGGTTAATAATTGATAGAATGAATTTGAAAACATAAAAACGGTAAAAATATAAAATATATCTTAAAAAACAAATTGCTAATATATAAATTAAAGTTATTATTATAAAGTAGTTTTTATATTTATTTTCTAATTATTATTTCTTAATGAAAAAAAATGTGCCACCTTCATCTTGCATTCCTGTTATCTTTCCAAATCGTGGTATAGGTTGGTTATTTCGTGATGCGGCAATGATGAGTTGGTTTACTATGTTTTCAATTGGTATACAGGGATTAATGTTATGAGTTAGTAATGTGGCAAATGTTCTTGTAAATATTGATGGTTCAGGTATAAGTTCATAGCCTGAAGATGCAATTGTTTGTGATGATGGATATCTGGTGATAGTAATATCATCACAATTTCTGTTTTGAGGAATAGAGCGCATAGCTTGGTAAAAAGACGGCCCCGATTCACAGGCATCGGTTACAACCAATGTGTGCTTAAGATATTCAGTATATGAAGTTAAAGCTTCTCTAAGGTAATTGATATTATAAAAAGTTGATTTATCATTTAACATGGCATCAACAGGAATCCAGTAGCCTGTATCACCAATATTTTTACCATGCCCTGCATACCAAACCATCAGTGATTTTACTTCATTATCTAAAACACTTTCGTGCAGTTCTGAAAAAAAGAAATTTTCCATTTGGCTTTTCGTAAGGTTTGTTTTGTGAATGATACTATCTATTTTATAATTTTCAAGCGCATCTTTCATTAGTTTTATATCATTGCTTGTTTTATAAAGGTTTTCATAAAGTTGGTATTGGGAGTTTTCGATGAATACAACCCATGTTTTACCCATAGGACTTTGGCTTTCGCTGGCAGAAATAGAGATGCAATTTGCCAATAAAATAATAAATATTAATTTAATTGTTTTCATTTCTATAATATATATTTAAAAGTTCTTATTTTATTATTTAGTAACGGGTTAAGGATGACAGGTTTTTATAAATCAGATGATTACAGGATTAAATATTTTAAAACTTTGCTAACCTCCCTAATATTACACAGCTTGTGTTAAAATGCCTTTTAATAAAATTATTACAGTTTTTATTTTTATAATAAAAATATCAAAATTATTAATTGGATGTATTTCAGGCTATAAAAATTTTTTAATGTAAACAAATTTTGATATTAATATATCTATCAAATTTTGTGCCTTTTATATAAAAATATAATATTTTATTTTAAAAACTACTTTTTTGGAGATAATATTGTTGGGGATTATAATTACTCAAACAGGAAAGAAATTTGGAAAATTTGTGATTTAAGACCATCAATGCTTTTTGAATATATGGTATTATTTTCTTGTAAGATATCTCTTAATCCGAATGATGCTTTAATCTCTGTGGAGAATTTGAAATAATAAAAATAATGGTCAAAACCTATGCCCAGTTCATAATAAAGATCATTTCTTAATGTGCTGACAAGCAGGTCTGAATCCGGATCGTCTTTATCTTCAACAGAAGCGAGGTCGTGGCTGTATTTTAAACCGCCAAGTAAATAAACACGTGTATTTGTCATCCTTACAGACTTATATTTGACATGCAAGGGGAAGTCCAGAAAAGTTGACTCAATGGTTTGGTTGCGTATTTTGGATCTGCCGTCTTCTCTCACACCTTCGTAGGTGATAATTCTGTCGCCAAAAGTAAGTGTTGGGATGAATCTTAAATCAAATTGCTCTCCCAGTTTTAAATTTGATACAATACCTATATTAAATCCATATTCGCTATGTGGTAATACTGAGTGAAGGCTATCAAAATTGTGACCTCCAATTTCTTCTAAATCAAGTTTGTGTAGATTTTCTACTGGCCGCAATGCAAAATCCATTTGGTTCAAACCCAACAGGAATCCAAAATGATAAGGCCGGTAATCATAATGTGGAATGTTTTTCATTTGCAAATCTCTTTGCGATAAAGCCTCTGAAGTAAAACTTATCATAAAAAATATGCACAAAAACAGGCCGGCAATAGGTTTGCTAAATTTAATCATTTTTTAAATTTTTTATGGAGGTCAAAACTATATGTATTAAACGCTTATTATCAAATGTTATTATCGTATTAAATTTTTATATTTTATTTTAAATAAAAGTTTTTTGCCTGGCAAAATTAAACAAATGATTTTTTTCTTGCACTATATATATATGTTATACCAAAATGACGTTTTTTATATTCCAGATCAGTAAAGCCTGCTTTATCGAGTAATGTCAAAAAATCATAACCATACGGGAACTTTTTTACAGAGTTGGTTAAATATGAGAAAGCTGCTTTGTTACCTGTCAATAAGCCTCCAAACAAAGGGAGTAATTTAGTGAAATGGAAAAGAAAAGCTAATTTAATAAGCGGATTTTTTGGTATTCCAAATTCCAGTATCATTATTACTCCATTTTTTTTTGTAACTCTGTATGCTTCTTTCAATGCTTTTAATGGGTCATTGAAATTTCTTACACCAAATGAAATGGTAACAGTATCAAATGATTCATCTTCAAAGGGGAGTTGGCTACAACTCCCATGCTTAAAATCAATGAGCTTATCAAGTTTACGTTTTTTAATTTTTTTTTGCCCTATATGGAGCATTTGCATTGAAATGTCAAGAGCAGTTATTGACTCAGGCTTTAGTTTTGCAATTCTTATTGCCTGGTTTCCTGTGCCGGTGGCAATATCTAAAACATGGGCGGGTTTATATTGTTGAAGTTGTTTTACAAGTTCCTTACGCCATATACAATTTATGCCAAATGATAAAATTTTATTAAGAAGATCATATTTTTCTGATACATTATCAAACATATCACAGATCTGAACTTCTTGTTCATAATCATGCACTGTATTATCCTGTTGATTATTTTTTTTCATAATATCAACTGAACATCTTAACGGCTTCTTTCATCATCTTATCTAAACTAATCGGCACAACACCTACCTCTTCACATACTATACCTCCGGCCAGATTTGACATTATGGCGAGCATTTTAGGTTCCATGCCCACTGCGGTACAAAGAGCAGCAACAGATATAACTGTATCACCTGCTCCTGATACATCAGATGTATTTCTTATGTGAGCCGGGATTCTATGACATGAATATTGACCGGGTATTTCGGTTTTACTGCATACAAACATCCCCTTGTCAGATAAAGTAAGCAAGACAACTTTTGCTTGTATTTTTTTCAATAGGCTATGTACCGCTTCTTCTAATTGGCCTTGGTCGTTAACATCGATATCAATTTTTAACCCATCTTGCAGTTCTTTCAAATTAGGCTTAAAAAGATCTACATTTCTGTAAAACAAAAAGTTGTTTTTCTTAGGGTCGACTACAACCGGTATGTTTTTTTTGTTGGCATGATCTATTAATTTGATTATTAATTCATGAGATATTACGCCTTTATCATAATCTTCAAAAACTATAGCATCAATAGTGTTGTTTTTTAAAATATATTTTATGATTTTAAGCAATGAAGTCATTTCGTTGTTTTGCAAGCTGATAAGCGATTCTTCATCTACACGTAACATCTGATTGTTATTGCCTATTACCCGAAATTTTGTGGTAGTCAATCGATGAGGACTTTTCATAATGCCTTTTGTATTAAGGCCTGCTTTTTCCATAAGTTCAATAAAAGTCTCACTTTTATCATCTTGGCCAATAATTGAGCAAAGTATTGGTTGTGCTCCAAGGCTTTGGATGTTGAGGGCAACGTTTGCAGCGCCGCCCAGTCGACTTTCACGTTTTTCAAGAGCAACTATTGGAACAGGTGCTTCAGGTGATATTCTATTCACTTTCCCCCATAAATAAGAATCTATCATTACATCTCCAATTACCAAAACCTTGAGGCCTTTAAAGCTTTCAATAGTTTTTTCTATATTTTTTTTACTTACCATATTTAAGTTCTTACTTTAATTGATCCAAAGCTTTCTTTATTCTGTTTATTGCTTCTTTTAGTAAGTCTTCCGATGTAGCATAGGATATTCTTATGCAATTTGGGTCGCCGAAGGCATCGCCCGGCACAACTGCAACATTTGCTTTATCCAGAATGTACATACATAGGTCTTTGGCTGTAGATATAGTGTTATTATCATATGATTTCCCCAGATAAGAGCTTATATCAGGGAAAATGTAAAATGCACCCTGTGGAATATTTGTTTTTATTTGTGGTATATCTTCCAACATTTCTAATACCATATCTCGTCTTTCTTTAAATTTTGCAAGCATGTGTTTTGTATTTCCGGGATTTGAAAGTACAGCTTCAAGGGCAGCTCTTTGCGAAATGCTTGATGCCCCGGAAGTAAATTGGCCTTGAAGTTTTGTACAGGCTTTGGCAATTTTATTATCTGCTGCCATATAACCCAGTCTCCAACCGGTCATGGAAAATCCTTTGGAAACGCCGTTTACTATAATTACTCTTGAACGTATATTTTCAAACTGTGCAATACTTTCATGGTTACCTGAAAAATTTATATGCTCATATATTTCATCTGCAATTATATATACTTGTGGGTATCGATCAAAAACTTCGGCAAGTGCCTTAAGCTCATTCCTTGTATAAACCGATCCGGTGGGGTTACAAGGACTGGAAAAAATAAAAAGTTTAGTTTGGGGTGTAATAGCTTTTTCCAGTTGATCAGGGGTTATTTTGAAGTCGTTTTCTATATTGGCTGTTATATAAACACCTTTTGCTTCAGCCATTTCAACAATATCTTTATAGCTTACCCAGTATGGTGTAGGAATAATAACCTCCTGCCCGGGATCAACAAGGCAAAGCACCGAATTGGCTATAGCCTGCTTTGCACCAGTTGTAACAACAATCTGATCAGCTGAATAATCAAGCGAATTGTCTCTTTGTAGTTTTTTGCATATTGCTTCACGTAAATCCAAATAACCATTTACGGGAGTGTAAAAACTATAATTGTCGTCAATACCCTTCTTAGCAGCTTCTTTAATATTATCAGGTGTGAAAAAGTCAGGCTCCCCCAAGCTCAAATTAATTACATCATATCCTTTAGCTTTCAGTTCGCGGCTCTTTTGCGCCATTGCTAAAGTCTCCGATTCAGATAACCTTGTTATTCTTTTTGATAAAACAGTCATAATAAAATGATTTTAATATTTTAAAACATATAAAAAATTAAATAATATGGATTGTTATTGTAAAAGAGCAACAAATTTAAGAAATTAAAAATTATTAATAGATCTCAACTTATATTTACTGTAAGTATTTTTTATAAATAAGCGCTACTGCCGTTTAATTAACATTAAAATCGGGTTTAAAAAATGAAAAGTTAAGTTAATACATAAATTGCACTTATATATTTTATGATAAAAATAATCATAAAATGATAATCAATTTGATCAGCTTTTGTAAATTAGCATACTTAATTATCAACATTAAAAACATAAATAATGATAGGTTTTCTTGAAGCTTTAAGGTACACAATTCCGGCAATTATTGTTTTTATAACTGCCTATACTCTTTTAAAAGAATATTTTGCCCAGGAGATGAAAAAACGACATGTGAGTATGATGGAAGAAAAACATAAAGTTTCTTTACCATTACGTATGCAGGCATATGAGCGTATTATTCTGTTGCTTGAACGAATATCTCCACGAAACCTTATTATGCGGGTGCATGATCAAAAAATGACTGCTTCACAATTTCATGGAACGTTAATAAGAGCAATAAGAGACGAATTTGATCATAATCTTTCACAACAACTTTACGTTTCATCAAAAGGATGGGAAATGGTTAAAAATGCTAAAGAGGAAATTGTTCAACAAATTAATACTTGTGCAGGACAATTAGATGAAAATGCTTCATCTACTGATTTAAGCAAAAAAATTCTCGAAAAAGGAGCCGAAAAGCCGGCCAACAGGAAAGCATTGGAGTTTCTTAAAGCTGAGGCAAGAAAATCTTTCCTGTAATTTTATTTAACAACAGCTTTTAAATAATGAAACTGAAATAAGCTATGAAGATCACACTTAACAACCAAACTGAAGAAATAAAAGGATATGATAGAATTACTATACAGGAGTTATTGGATATAAAAAAATTCACATTTAAATCATTGATTGTTAAAGTAAATGGTATAGTTATTAAGAAGGAAGATTATGATAAAACTGTTATTTATGACGGTGATGATGTAGCTGTTATTCATCTTTTGGCGGGTGGGTAAATAAAATAGAAAATTAAAATACTTTCTGTTATTATAATTTAAAAACAATAATTTATTTTTTGATAAAGTATTTCATAAGAATGAAGCTTTTTCGAAGGCTAAGTTATATTTTTATTTTCCAGTTCAATATTTAGTTTTTCCCATTTTTCTATTTCCAAATTCAGAGATTTTTTAAGCACATTGTATTCTTCAAATACTTTGCCATTACTTATATACTCAGAATCATTTTCGGGATTAGATAATTTACTTTCCAGTTTTTCGAGTTTATTTTCCAGTTCTTCTATTTTTGTTTCTGATTCTGATATTTTGTTTCGTAATTTTCTTAATTCGCTTTCTGTTTTTTTTCTGTACTGCCATTCTTTTTTGTTTGATGAGCAACTTGTTGACAAAGATTTGGCTTCTTTTATTTCATTTTGTTTTTCTGTTTCCAGGTCATCTAGTTTATCCAATTGCCTGCTTTTTAGGTAATCGTAGATATCGCCCGGGTATTCAATGATTTTTTTATTTTTAAATTCATAAACTTTATTGGTTAATCCATTCATAAAGTCACGATCGTGAGAAACAATAATTATGGTTCCGTTGAATTGCAGCAATGCATTTTTTAAGATATCTTTTGATCTCATATCCAGGTGGTTTGTTGGCTCGTCAAGCACAAGGAAATTGACCGGTAAGAGCAACATTTTTGCTATTGCCAGTCTGGATTTTTCGCCACCTGAGAGCACTTTTACTTTTTTTTCAACATCTTCGCCGCTAAACAAAAAACCACCGAGGATACCACGAATATTTTTTCTTACATCTCCAATTGCTATGTCATCAAGTGTTTGAAAGACTGTTTTATTATTATCGAGCAGCTCATCTTGATTTTGTGCAAAGTATCCTATTGATACGTTGTGACCTTGTTTTAATTTGCCTTCATGACTGAGATTGCCTACGATAATTCTTGATAATGTTGTTTTACCTTCCCCATTTTTACCAACAAATGCAATCCGTTCTCCCCGGTTGATTGCAAATGATATATTATCGAGCACTTTTTTTGTACCATATGATTTTGTGATATCTGATGCTTCAAGTACCAGCTTACCGGATGGTGTGGCTTGTGGAAAACGAAAATATATTGAAGACTGATCAATTTTATCAACTTCGGCTTTATCCATTTTTTCAAGCATTTTAATTTTAGACTGAACCTGCTTGGCTTTGGATGCTTTGTAACGAAATCGTTCTATGAATCTTTCAATTTGAGCAACTTGTTTTTGTTGATTGTTCAGAGCAGCTGTTTCTATTTCTTCTCTTTGAAGGCGCATTTTTTCATATTGAGTGTATGAAGCTTTGTAGTCGTATATTTTGCCTTTTGATATTTCAATGGTCCGGGTTGTAATATTATCTAAAAATGCCCTGTCGTGCGATACAATCATTATTGCCCCCGGATATTCAATTAAGTAGTTTTCCAACCACTCTATTGATTGGATATCAAGATGATTTGTGGGCTCATCGAGCATAATAAAATGAGGTTTTTTTAGCAGTATTTTGGCTAGTTCAACACGCATTTGCCAACCGCCGCTAAAGGCCGACATTGGTTTATCCATATCGTCTTTCAGGAATCCCAGTCCGCGTAAAATTTTTTTAGCTTTTACTTCAATCCTTGAACCATCCAGTAATTCATAACGCTCTGTTGTTTCGGCAAGTTTTTGAACAAGTTCATGGTAACTGTCTGACTGAAAGTCATTTCTGGCTGATATCTCTTGGTTTAGTTTTTCAATGGATTTTTGCAGAGCTAACTCTTCTTTGAAGGTTGTAAGTGTTTCATCAATTACGGTTTTGTTACTTCTGAGCTTTATTTCCTGGGGAAGATATCCTATTTTTACATCATTAGAAACAGATATGTTGCCTTTTTCAGGCTGTAATTCACCATTAAGTATTCGCATTAGTGTGGTTTTTCCTGTGCCATTTTTTCCTACAAGGCCTATTTTATCCTTGTTATTTACAATAAAAGAGATGTCTTCAAAAAGGTAGTTCCCTGTAAAGTGCACAGATATGCCACTTATAATGATCATTTTATGGAAATATTATTGCAAATTATCCAATTTAAGGTGTAATTCTTTAAGCTGTTTTTCATCTATAGGTGCCGGTGAATCAATCATAACATCACGACCGGCATTGTTTTTCGGGAAAGCTATAACATCCCTTATAGAATCAGTGCCGGCAAAAAGGGCGCATAAGCGGTCAAATCCTAAAGCAATTCCTCCATGTGGTGGTGCCCCGTAGCAGAATGCATTCATTAGAAATCCAAACTGGTTTTCTATCTCTTCATTTGAGAGGCCAAGAATATTAAACATCTTTAGCTGCAGATCACGGTTGTTTATTCTTATTGAGCCGCCGCCTATTTCTACACCGTTAATTACCAGGTCATATGCGTTGGCACGTACGTTGTTGGGTTCGGTGTCAAGTTTTGACAAGTCTTCTTCAACAGGTGATGTAAAAGGATGATGCATAGCGTAGTATCTGCCGGTTACATCATCCCATTCGAGTAATGGGAATTCTTCTACCCATACACATTCATATTTAGCCGGATCTTTTAATTTGAGCCTGTTTGCCATTTCCAATCTTAGTTCACCGAGAGCCCTGCGTGTTGGATTTTTATCTCCTGCCATGATAAGAAGAAGGTCGCCTTTTTCTGCATTAAAATGATTAGCCCAATTCTTCAGGTCGTCTTCGTTAAAAAACTTATCAACGGATGATTTAATTGTTCCGTCATCATTTACTTTTACGTAAACCAAACCTTTACCACCTATTTGTGGCCTTTTCACCCATTCTGTAAGCTCATCTATTTGTTTTCTTGAATAATAGGCACATTGAGGCACTTTTATACCCGCAACAAATTCAGCATCATCAAAAACTTTAAAGCCTTTTTCTTTGGCAAATTCGTTTAATTCAACCAACTTCATTCCAAAACGTGTATCTGGCTTATCAGTGCCATAATATTTCATAGCATCATTATAAGTCATAACTGAAAAATCATCAAGTTCAATGTTTTTGATTTTAGCAAATAGATGGCCTATAAGACTTTCAAACAGTTCATATATATCTTCTTTGTTTACAAAAGACATTTCGCAGTCTATTTGTGTGAATTCGGGTTGGCGGTCGGCTCTAAAATCTTCATCTCTGAAGCATTTTGCTATTTGGAAGTATCTGTCAAGGCCGCCTATCATAAGTAATTGTTTGAATGTTTGGGGTGATTGGGGTAAAGCATAAAATTGTCCAGGGTTCATTCGTGACGGAACAAGGAAATCGCGAGCTCCTTCCGGCGTTGATTTAATTAGAATGGGAGTATCAATTTCTATAAAATCAAACTGATTAAGGAAATTTCTGGTTTCAAAAGCTAATAGATGACGAATTAAAAGATTCTGTTTTACTACGTTACGTCGTAGATCAAGGTAACGGTATTTCATCCTGAGCTCTTCGCCACCGTCAGTATCATCCTCTATGGTAAAAGGTATATTATCTGAGTTATTAAGCAGTTCTAGCGAATGAACAATAATTTCGACTTCACCGGTAGGTATTTGAAAGTTTTTATTGCTGCGCTCAACTACTGTGCCGGAAGCTTTTATAACATATTCACGCCCAAGTGATTTTGCTTTCTTATAAAGCTCAACATTTAATTCTGCACTAAATGTAAGTTGTGTTATTCCATAACGATCGCGTATATCAATAAAAGTCATACCACCAAGGTCGCGTGTTCGTTGTACCCATCCATACAAAATAACTTCTTTGCCGCAATCTTTTTTTCTTAACTCTCCGCAGTTGTGTGATCTTAACATAATATTATAATTGGTTTTAAATGTAGGCAAATTTAGAAAATTTAAGCTAATTAAGGCGAATTTAATATTATGATTACAATGCAAAGACGTTAAAAATTTATAAATAACAAATTTTAATAGGATTTTACATTACAACTAAATTTCTAAGTTGAAATTTAAAAAATAGCAACTGTTGGCGGTGATTTAGTGAATCCCTTTTAAGTTGGGCGATATTATAAGATATGCCCCATTTTTTTCTTTTTTGTTTCAATATAATTATGGCAATGTTTTGAGCCGGGTACAATCAAAGGTATATTTTCTGTAATCTCTATTCCATATCCGCTTAGTCCTGTTTTTTTATGAGGGTTATTGCTAATAAGTTTTATTTTTTGAGCCCCCAGATCGCGTAGTATTTGTGCACCAATTCCATAATCTCTTTCATCAGCTTTAAATCCAAGTTCAATATTCGCATCAACTGTATCAAGTCCTTGTTCCTGGAGATGATAGGCTTTAAGTTTGTTATATAATCCAATACCTCTGCCTTCCTGGTTCATATATAATACTACACCTTTACCATTATTTTCAACCATTTCCATGGCTTTGTGAAGTTGTTTTCCACAATCGCATTTACATGAACCGAAAATATCGCCGGTTAGGCATGAAGAGTGAACTCTTACCAAAATTTCTTCATTAGGTTTCCATTCGCCCTTAATTAGTGCCAGGTGTAGCTTGTCGTTTGTTGTTTGCTTGTAGGCGGCCAGCGAAAAATGCCCCCAATCGGTAGGCATGTCAACAAGTATTTCTTTTTTTATAAGGCTTTCGTTTTTTATACGATAAGCAATTAATTGTTCAATTGATATTATTTTGAGGTTAAATTTTTTTGCAACTTCTTTTAGCTCGGGCAACCTGGCCATTGAGCCATCCGGATTCATTATTTCCACTAGTGTTCCGCAGGGTTGAAAACCTGCAAGCCTGGCCAGGTCTAAAGCAGCTTCGGTATGTCCTGCTCTTTGAAGCACACCTCCTTCGCGTGCCATAAGCGGAAATATATGACCTGGTCGTGCAAGTTCTTTTTTATCGGTTTTTGGATCAGCCAAAGCCTGTATAGTTTTAGCCCTGTCTGATGCCGAAATACCTGTTGTACATCCCTTGCCAATCAAATCAACTGAAACAGTGAAGGGAGTTTGATGCAGAGAGGTGTTTTTGTTTACCATCAAGTCTAAATCTAACTCCTCGCAACGGCTTATACTTATTGGAGCACAAATCAGTCCACGACCATGCATGGCCATAAAGTTAACAATATCAGGAGTAATAACTTCTGCAGCAGCAATAAAATCGCCTTCGTTTTCGCGATCCTCATCATCAACAACAATTACTACTTTACCATTTTTAATATCTTCAATAGCGGCTTCAATACTATCAAGTTTTTTTTCTTCTTCATTCGTTTGTTTTGAAAAATTTATGGTCATTTGTTTTTTATTTTAAATTTTTATAAACAATATAATTGATAACTATTTGTTATCTAATTTATTTTTTTATTTAATTTCTTAATAATTCTCACCAGGCTTTCGAATTTCTTAGTGTAGTTTTCGATATTCAGCATTGATGAATCGGTAGTGGCTTTAACCGAAAGAAGTATTCCTACAGGCAATAGCAACACTGGTGCTATCCACATACCTTGCCATGCAGGTATTACTGCTTCGCGAACAAACTTTTCGCCTGTAACGGATGTAACATGAAAAACAACGAAAAATAATACAGCTATTACAAGTGGTAATCCAAATCCGCCTTTACGAATAATTGCTCCCATAGGCGCACCTATAAGGAAAAGTATTATGCATGCAACTGATAGTGTAAACTTTCGTTGATATTCAATCTCATATCTTGCCAAAGATCGTTTTCTTTCATGAAATTCCTTATGATTGTTATTTAAAAATTCGTTATTGGTGCGGGCTAAATCAGCAGCGTTACTAATAATCATATCGATGTTTTCAGCCTTAAAAATAAACCCGGGGTTTAAATCATCTTTTTGGGTAAAATCCAAATTATAATATTTGGCAGTATCAAGATTTGAATAATACCTAAAACGTCTTTCATAGCTATCAAAAAAATTACTTTGTCTTTCATTGATTTTGTTTTGCAATGAATCGATAAAAAAGTTAAGTTGGGATAGATCAAGCATTTGATGATTACTCCTGAAAAGATCCTTGTCAGTTCGAGTAAGATTAAATGCGCTCAAATCGAATTTTCGTATTTGTTTGCTGAATTCCGTTCGGCGAAATGGTTTTTCTTTTGAATGCCGGTCATCTTGTATTATTTCTTCATAATTATAGCCGTCGTAGAGTGTAAATACCAGGTATCTTTCATCGGGAGTTGTTTTCATTGTACCGCGTTTGGCCGTGGTTAAATTTATGTTACCCTTTTGTTGTGTGTGGTCATAAATTTTTATGTTTTTCATGGTTTGTCCGTCACTATCCCTTTCTTCAACACGTATAACAAAGTTATCTATGCCTTTATAATAAACGCCATCCATAATATTAAATGCCGGCCTTTGCTGGCGTATGTCATAAAGCAAAGATCCCATCCTCAAATTAGCTGCAGGTAATACATTATTAGCAAAATAAAACCCTGTAATTGCTAAAAACATAGATATTACAAAAAGAGGTAACATTATTTTTGTAAGAGAAATTCCGGCCGATTTCAAAGCTACCAACTCATAATTTTCTCCCAAACTACCCATGGTCATAATTGAAGATAATAAAATGGCCAGGGGTAAAGCTAAGGGTACAAAAGTAGCCGAAGCATATAAAAGCAGCTCAACAACTATATACCATTCCAAACCCTTGCCAACCAGGTCATCGACATATTTCCATAAAAATTGCATTAGCATAATAAATATGGCTATGAGAAAGGTGGCAATGAATGGTCCTATATATGAACGTAATATGAGCTTATAGTAAGTTTTCACGTACTTAAAACCTGTATAAAATTAAGTTTATGTAATCAAAAAAATAGTATTGAGTATTTTTGCAAATATAACAAATACTATTGAAGCAGTTTGCTTAGTTTTTAAGTAAACATTAATAATTTCAAGCTTGTCAAGTATTTGTTTATTAGCTTAAACGTAAACGTTTTTTAGTTATTACAAAGCAAATTGAACAAATAGCCAAATAATAACCGCTATGAATATTTATAAAACAAACCGGAAAAGCATTTTGTTTTCGTTTATAATTTCTGCATTATTTTTTTTCGTATCATGCCATACATATTATATTCCTCATAAACCACCAAAAGAAGGAGTTTATGAATTTGGTATGATTGAACTAGGAGGTGTAGACCAGGCTGTTATGATACGCGGTAATGATATAACTAACCCGGTATTGTTTTATTTGCATGGAGGCCCGGGATTTCCCTTTTTCCCATATTTAAATCAGAATGAAGTTATGCTTGAACTTGAAGAAAAATATACTATGGTATACTGGGAGCAGCGTGGTACAGGAAAATCGTTCAGCAGATCAATACCTGATAAAAGTATGGGAATTGATCAGTTTGTTGAAGATGCAAAGCAAATAATAGATCATGCATTGTCAGTAACAGGAAAAGAAAAAGTTTTTGTTTGGGCTCATTCATGGGGGTCAAATTTTGGAGCCGTTTTGGCATCACAATATCCTGAATATATACATGCTTATATTTCAACCGGCCAAAGTGTTAAGCCATTGAAGAATGAAATGCTTGCCTATGAACATGTTTATCAAAAAGCTAAAGCTACTAATAACAGAAAAGCTTTGCGTGAATTGCAAACAATCAGTGAAGATCCTGAACTTTATTCGCTGGAAGATGCTCTGCTTTTAAGAAAATGGGTTAAAAGGTATGGCGGAATAATTAAAGAATCAGACAAGACTCAATATTATATTGATATCTCTGATTTAATGGCCGTTATTTCAACTCATAAATATACTTTACGAGACAGGGTACATTTACTTACAAACCCTTATTATTCTATAAATATGTTGTGGGAGGATTTAAAAGATTTTAATTTGTTTGAAGAGGTACCTGTTATTGATGTACCCGTATTTTTCCTGCTGGGAAGGCATGATATTATAGTGTCAAGTGAGATAGCCGAACAATATTTTAACAAACTAAATGCTCCTGGCGGAAAAAAAATAATATGGTTTGAGGATTCAGCACACCGACCTTTTTATGAAGAACAAGAAAAATTTTTAGAAGTAATGAAAAAAACTATTCCAAAAAAGGTTCTTTATTGATAAGTAAAAAAAATGCTTCAGTATATTAACAATAATTTTAAGAGTATAACAATAGTAATATTATTTTATAAATTGAAATTTAATAAATAACACTAATCAATTATTGTCATTATTCATTTTATAATTTAATTTACTAATAGTAGCATAAAGGTAGTATTTCCTTAATATATGGAGATAATTCTAGTTCAAGTGTTTTTGATACATGATTCATTAAGCTTGTGAGTTTATAATTATTTGGGAAGTAAAAGCGATAACATCATTTTTTACAAATATTATTGTATATAGCGCAGTATGTTTTATATTTTCAGTATTAATAAAACAGCTTAAAAAAATTTTTTATACATAAAAAAAAGCATATATTTGTTGTTAAATATTGTGTTTTTTATACTAATACTTTATTTAAATGTATGTAATTAAAAATTTGTTTTTACATCATTATAATTAACTCTAAATATAATTACTGCGGTTTTTTTAATTTTTGTTGTTTTAAAATAACATTACTAGCATAATAATATAAATGCAGGTTACGCTTGTATGGTTTAAGCAGTTTAATCAAAAATGTATATTTTTAATTCTGAATCTAACTAATAAAATTTTTGCTGATGGATAATAACAAACAAGACTCTAATAGTTTGGAATTAAATGTTTTGTATGTTGAGGATAAACCAATCAATCAGAAAGTGTTTGCTTTGATACTTGAAGAAGCAGGCTGTAAGGTTGATTTAGCCAATAATGGTCAGGAAGGTGTTGATATGGCCAAAAATAAACATTACGATATTATTTTTATGGACATCCGCATGCCTGTTATGGATGGTTTGACTGCATCAAAAATTATTAATGAAAATGCTAACCCACCTCCAATAGTTGCTGTTACTGCATATTATGATATCATTGAAGAGTCTGAAATAATAGAAAATGGCATTGTTGATGTTGTTTCAAAACCTTTTAGCTCGCAGAATATTTTTGAAAAGATTTATTATTGGGTGCAGGAAAAATAAAAATATTGTTATTATTTTGTAAAATTGATTGATACTGGTATGGTTGTTGAATAGATATAAAGCATTGGCTAGGTTTTTGATTGATTAAGGTGTGTAAAAAACTTGTTGAAATAGGGGAATAAAAACTTTTATGAATTTTATAATTCAACAATTTTGTTTTTGATTGCAAATTTTATAAGCTCCACGCTATTTTTCATGCTTGTTTTTTGAAGTATATGGTTTTTGTGTGATTCTATTGTTCTGACACTTAAAAACAGTTTTTCGGCAATTTCATTGTTGTTATAACCTTCTGCAAACAACTTTAACACTTCCAACTCGCGTTTTGTTAATTGCGGAAGCAAGTTTGATGTCTTTTTTTGTTTAGTTGCATAATTTTTAATTATTTCATCACTTATTGTGGTATGAAAATAATTCTTATCATTATTAACTGTTTCTATCGCATCAACCAGTTCGTCTGATGTAATATCTTTTGGTATATAACCATCGGCACCTGCATCAATTGCATCAGAAATATTATCATAATCAGAATGCATTGACAAAATAAGTACCTTGATATCGGGGTATTTCTTTTTTATTATCTCGGTTACTTCAATACCAGTCATGCCGGGCATGCTTATGTCCAAAAGCATCACATGCGGTACATCTTTTTCTAATAGTTTAATTGCATCAGGCCCACTATGAGTAATACCTGTTACTTTTACATTATCTGCCCCTTTCAGAAACAGGCTTATACAGTCTGTAACAAGCTTATGATCATCTACTATAACAACTTTTATCTTGTTCATGATTATATTGGTTATAAAATTGGGTATTCAAATATATAATTTTTTAATTTAAAATGTTTATTAAAACAATAAAAATTGTAAAAAATATTGATTAAATATAAAAAAAATAAAAATATTATTGCTTATTTTATAAAATTAAGATAATTTTTTTCGAATTTAATTATTCTAAAAGACTTATTTAATCTACGAATAAAACTATTTTGTTATATTTTTTTAATATTTTTCTATAATCTAAATTAATTTATCTTGTATTGTTTTTTGCATATTCATTTTTAGAGGTTTTTATTAATAATGATTGTATTGCTTTTTTATTGATAATACTTAAAACAAAAACCCACAGAAATGGAAGCATCATTATTTTATATCTTACTATTGCACCAGCTACAGGAGATGTTAAGCCGATAAATGCAAAGCCTGCCAGGCTGAACCAAAATGAAAGCCATGTTATGGGTAGTTGTTTAATTCCTGATGAATAAATTACAGAAGTAATTATAATTAATAACATAATCAGGTTTTCAATTGCCGCAAAAAAAGATAAAACCGAATCAACTTCCATAATGTGTGGCCTCAGTAATGTTGTTAGAAATCCACCGGGAGCATTTATTAAAATATCCCAAAATTCGGGTTGCAGGTAATTGCTGTGCAGTAAGCTGTTAGCGTTAACTGCATGCGAAAGGTTGATAAGATTATTTTGTTTGTTTGCAATTAATCTGATGGGGTCAAATTCCGGTAATAATAAATGAAGTAAGATAACCGGAATTAATAAGCCTGTAAATAGGAGAACATACGATAACTGTGTTTGTAAAAAATTTTTGTTTTGTGAAATATAAAAACCAATTAAGCATGGCAAAAACAATACAAGTATATATGGTTTTAATAACAATAATATCCATAAGCAAGCCATAAGTATTATTACATTGGGCCAATAAATTCTTTTAAAATTGTTTTTGTTTGCCACAATGTAATCTGTTAAATATAATGCCATTCCAAAACAACCAATAAGTAGACCTTCTTTTAATAAGCCTGATCCCCAAAACAGTAAAGAGGGAAAGAGAAATATACCCCATTTAAGCAGAGGTATTTTATATCCTGGAATATAATTTAGAAAAAATTTGTATAAAGCTACTAAACCCGTAAAGGATAAAAAATTTACAAAAACCGTATGTACATGAATGTGGCCAAATGAAAACAGGGCTACTAAGGCGTTAAAACGTATAATAACACGGTTATCATTATATAATGGAGATTCCCAGGGCCTAAACCAGTAAGGCATATCAGACAAATATAGGTCAACATGTTCACTATGGATACCAATACCTGTTAGAATACGCAGATAATCAGCCGGGTTTTCCCATAAAACACCATATAAGTATAAACCATCATTAAAGTATTTATAAATGTCTGCTGTGTCTGGATCATAATAATATCTGTATAATAAACTAAGTGTAATACCGAAAGCAACTTTCAATAAGAAGAAAAAAACAATATATTGATAAGAAAGCCCCGGAATGTTTTTAAAAAAGTTTATTTTTTTTAAAACAAACACGAAAAATAACAGGTAAATAAAAAATAAAACATATCCGGTCATAATATTAGAGATGATATTATTAAAAATCAAAAATAGCATAAAATAGATAATTAAAAAGGCGAAAAAACATTCTATAAACAATCAGTGATTTTCTTAATAGAAATATTTAACAATATTAGTTAATTCTATTTTAAGTTGAAATGATTCGAAAATTTTCGAGCAAATTTGTATAACTTATGTATTTTTGTTCTGATTTTAAAATTGAAAACCTAATGGAAATAACGTCATCTAAAAATTTGGAAACAGCAAAAAATTTAGGGCTTTTACCCGAGGAGTATTATCGTATTAAAGAAATTCTTGGTCGTGAGCCTAATTTTACCGAGTTAAGTATTTATTCGGTAATGTGGTCAGAACATTGCTCATACAAAAACTCGATAAAGTGGATTAAGACATTACCACGCAAAGGTTCTCATTTACTTGCAGAGGCCGGGGATGAGAATGCCGGTTTAGTTGATTTGGGTGAAGGTTTAGCTTGTGCTTTTAAGATAGAATCTCACAATCATCCATCAGCATTAGAGCCATACCAGGGTGCTGCAACCGGGGTAGGAGGGATCAACAGGGATATTTTTACCATGGGAGCCAGACCTATAGCACAACTAAATTCATTGCGATTTGGAGATCCTGAGATTGACAAAACCAAATGGTTGTTTAAGTATGTGGTAAAAGGGATTGGTGATTATGGTAATGCTTTTGGTGTACCTGTTGTTGGTGGAGAGGTATTTTTCGATGAGTGTTACAATGCCAATCCTTTGGTTAATGCAATGTCGGTTGGAATTGTAAAAAAAGGCAATACTATATCTGCTATTTCAAAAGGAGCCGGGAATCCGGTGTTTATTGTTGGTTCTTCTACCGGGAAAGACGGAATTCATGGTGCCACATTTGCATCAGAGGATATTACGGAGGCATCGGCAGATAAGATACCGGCCGTTCAGGTGGGCGATCCTTTCCAGGAAAAGCTTTTGTTGGAGGCTACTCTTGAAGTAATTAAAACAGGTGCTGTTGTGGGTATGCAAGATATGGGGGCTGCCGGTATAACCTGTTCTACTTCTGAGATGTCGGCAAAAGGGGAACATGGCATGGAAATATATCTTGATAAAGTACCTTTACGCCAGAAGAATATGGAGCCCTTTGAAATATTATTGTCGGAATCGCAGGAGCGAATGTTGTTGGTTGTGAAAAAAGGCCGGGAGCATGAGGTGTTGAATGTTTTCGAGAAGTGGGAGTTGAATTGCGTGCAAATAGGGCATGTTATAGAGGGTGATGTTTTACGTTATTATATGAATGATAAGCTGGTGGCCGAAGTTTCGGCCAATTCTCTTGTGCTTGGCGGCGGAGCTCCTGTTTATAACAGAGAGTACAAGGAGCCTGCATATTTTGCTGAAAATAAAAAGTTTACAATTGATTCTGTTAATATACCCTCTGATTTTAAAGAAGTAGCCAGGTTTATGTTGAAAAACCATAATAATGCTTCTAAGCAATGGGTTGCCGAACAGTATGATACAATGGTAGGGACTAAAAATATGACAACCAATATCAACTGTGATTCTGCTTCGGTAAATCTAAAAGGAACAGATAAAGCTCTTTTGATGACAGTTGATTGTAATTCCAGGTATGTAAACTCCGATCCCTTTCAGGGAGCTGCAATTGCTGTATCTGAAGCTGCCAGGAATATAGTTTGCTCAGGTGGGCAACCCCTGGCTGTTACTAATTGCTTGAATTTTGGAAATCCTTATAATCCTGAAGTATACTGGCAATTTGTTAATTCGATAAAAGGAATGTCAAAAGCTTGTGAAAAATTCAGTACCCCGGTAACAGGAGGAAATGTCAGTTTTTACAACCAGAGTACCTTGAATAACAAGGAAGTGCCAGTATTTCCAACACCTGTAATTGGAATGATCGGAATACTCGAAAATAAAAAACATCTTACGGGTTTAAGTTTCAAAAGAAGTGGAGACTTGATATTTTTACTTGGTAAATCACGTGAAGATATCAATTGCTCGGAGTATCTTTGCCAATGGCATAAAATCAGGAATTCACCCGCACCATACTTTGATATTGACGAAGAATATGATTTACAAACGCTTATAAAAAACCTGATCAGGGAAGGTTTTATTGAATCAGCTCATGATGTTGCCGATGGCGGCCTTTTTGTTACACTATTAGAATCAGCAAAGGATAATACTCTTGGATTTAATATAGAAACAGACGAGTCTGTTCGTAAAGATGCTTTTCTGTTTGGTGAGTCACAAAGCCGTGTGGTGGTTTCCGTTAATCCCGGTAAAGAAGAATCGTTTATTAATATGGTAGCTAATTCTGATGTAGAATTTTCATTGCTTGGTGAAGTGGAGGGAAGTGAGCTTATAATTGATGGAGAAAGTTATGGCTCTATCGCGGATCTGGCCGCCCTATATGATAATGTGATACATGATATGATGGAACCAAAGCAGTAGTTAAATGGTCAAAAACAATAATAGAGATAAATCAGGGAAAGAATTTATTGATTATAATATTGATTGTCAGAGACAAAACTATTCGTTCGGAACTGATTTAAAGCCCTTTCAAAGATGGTTATATGTTTCGTTAGGTAGCATTGCTGTGGGTTTGGGGTTATTGGGAATTGTCGTACCATTATTACCCACAACACCATTTTTATTATTGGCTGCATATTTTTATGCTAAAAGCTCCAGAAAATTTTACATCTGGTTAATAACAAACAGATTTTTTGGTGAGTATTTGCATGATTATCGCGAAAAAAAGGGTATACCTCTTAAAATTAAGATCTATACCCTTGTTTTGCTGTGGTCAACTATATGCTTTAGTGCCTTTTTTGTTGTTACGGCGTTATGGATAAGAATTATATTAATGGTTATTGCCACAAGCGTTACATTACATATATTATCCATTAAAACGTCATGTAAAATGCATAAAATAAAAAACCTGAAAAACTAATAAGGAAGTTAAAAAAATACCGGGTTGTTAACTATAAGTAAAAATATTCTCAATTATGTATTGACAAGATTTTAGTATGTTATCTGACGGTACCTCCTGTATAGTTTATTGCGAGCTTTCTTCTTTATTCTCGCCTTTTTCTTCGTCTTCTCCTTCTATCTTCTTATTTTCAATTTCATTTTTAGTTGGCTTACGAGTAGAAATAACCTCTCCCTTAAAATAGAGATCTATACCTGCTAATGGATGGTTGAAGTCCATTTTTACCTTTTCATCTTGCACTTCAACAACTCTGCCGTAAAGCGGATTTCCTTGCTGATCTTTCATGGGTAGGATTTTACCAGGTTGCAGCAAATCTTCGGGTATTTTTCCGTCAATTTGAAAAGCTGTAATAGGTAAATCAACCTTGGCTTCTTCTTTTACTTGTCCATAAGCATTATCACTATCAATTTGAAATTCAAAATTTTCACCTTCTTTCAGGTCACTAACTTGCTTTTCAAATTCATCAATAAGTTTTCCAGCTCCCAGTAAAAATTCAGCCGGCTTTTCTTGAGTGACTTTTTCTATTACATCACCTCCGGAATCTCCTGCACGTAATTCGTAAACAACTTGTACTACTTTGAAAGGTGTTTGGGTCATGATTATGTTTTTTTGTTAAAAATAACGGGACTTTTTCTAATAAGCAAGTCCCGGATTGATTATTTGATATTATTGGCAAAAATAATAAATGATAATTAAAAATACAATGATTTAAATGATAATTAAGCAATTAACTAAAAAAAAATCAGTTCACATAAGAAAATGTTTTTTTAACTGCTTTGTAATAACTTTCTACAATGTCTCCTGGCAAAAGAGCTTCATATCCTTTACGTCGGGCTGCAATATCGGCTGCTAATCCGTGCAGGTAAACTCCGGCTACTGTTGCTTCAGAAGGTAGATAACCCTGGGTAAGTAATCCTAATATGATCCCTGTTAATACATCGCCGGTTCCCCCGGTAGCCATACCGGGATTTCCTGACGAATTAAAATATGATCTGCCGTCAGGGAAAGCAGTTAATGTATGCGCACCTTTTAAAATTATAAAAATTTGGTAACGGAAAGCGAGTTCAAGAGCTTTTTGCATTTGCTCGTAACTGTTGCTGGATTTGCCAGTAATTCTTTCAAACTCTTTTATATGTGGAGTAATTACAGAGCCCTTTGGTAAAAAAGATAACCATGTAGGGTTGTTGGCTAATATGTTCAAAGCATCTGCATCTAATACCATTGGTGCCGAATAATTTTGTATTAATAACTTTAACCCCGCCTCAGTATTTTCATCAGTTCCTAAGCCAGGACCTATACCTATTGCACTATAGACCCCAATGTCTTTAACCCCGGTAAAGATGGTTTCATTGTCATCAATACTACACATTGCTTCGGGAACGCTTGATTGAATAATCTGATATCCACATCTTGGAATATGTGTTGTAAGCAGACCTATGCCGGATCGTAAGGCACCCCTGGATGCCAGTATAGCTGCGCCCATTTTACCATAGCTGCCGCTTATTAATAATCCATGTCCATAATTGCCTTTGTGAGAAAACTTGTCGCGGCTTTTGTGTATATATTCAATATCTTCTTTTAAAACAAGGTGTTTATTTGAATCAATGTCATTTAAAAAGTCCCGGTGTAAACCTATATCCAAAATATACCACTTGCCAACATATTTATTGTTTTCAGGAAACATGAATGATAGTTTGGGCACTTGAAATGTTAAAGTGTAACTGGCTCTGATAATGTTTTTTTCAATATTTTCACTGTTATTATCACAAAACAATCCGCTTGGAAAATCTATAGATACTATAATAGTTGCCGAACTATTTATATGATGTACTATAGAGGCAATGAAACCTTCAAGCGGTCTTTTCAAACCTGAGCCGAATATAGCGTCAATAACAATTGCTTCTTTTTCAATTTTGGGCAGGGAAGATTCCTGGTTTATATAATGGATTTTTATTCCCCGTACTTTTTTTAACCTTTCTTCATTAATTTGAAAGTCTTTAGAGCCTTTTTGGGTATGGTTTATTATGAATACAGAAACTTCATATCCCGTTCCCCCAAGCATTCTGGCTATTGCTAAGCCATCTCCGCCATTATTACCCATACCGCAAAAAACTTGTATCTTCTTTTTTTTCTTTAAATTGCGTTTGATCCATTTATAACAAGCGTAAGATGCACGTTCCATTAAATCTATCGATTCAATAGGTTCATTTTTAATTGTATAGGAATCAGCTTCACGAATTTGATCAGAATTTAATATTTTCATTTGAATAACATAGGTTATTAATCTGTTTTTACTTACAATGATTTACACCTTAATGTTTTATTATCTAAATTTTTAGTGGCGGTTAACGCTTTATTGACCCGTCACCCGTCACTCGTCACCCGTCACTCGTTACCCGTCACTATCATGTTTTAAAACAAGAAAATGTTAATCAAAGATAATTATTGTTAAACAAATTTTTGTTGGCTTTTTTGAATTGTTTTTTTTTAAATTTCAGGTTGGGTTTGTTTTTGAATTTTTTATATAAACCGTATGTTCAGTAATTAAGTATACTATTGACGGTTAGGATAATTATCAATAATTATCTACTTTTTTGCAGTTTTCTACCGGGATTGAGCAGGGTAATTATAAAACTTCAACTAGGGCAATTATATCAAAATTATTTAGCTATTTGTATTTTTTTGGTACTTATACCGCTGCTTGTATGTATCCTGATAAAGTATAACCCATTATGGAGGCCTGATACATCTAGTTCGTATTGCATATTGTTTACAGGCTCTGTAATTATTGTTTGGCCATGCATGCCGAGTATTTTTATGTTTTTAATATTTTTTTTCGATTTTACAAATAGATTGTTGTTTGCGGGGTTTGGATATACCGATATGTTTATATCATCAGATTTTATAACTTGCAGGTCATCAGGTCCAAACATATCTTCAACGAGCATATCTTCATAAACTTCTATCATCCTGTTGTCGCCGTCTTTCCATTCGGCACCATCAAAGCCATCTCCCAGCAAATCAGAGTAGTATTTGTAGTCATAGCTTCCTGTTTCGAGGTGGTGTACTATACCATAAACCAAAGGATCATTGTTTGATTTTTCCATTACCTGGTTATCGGGGTCGCTGCCCGGCTTGGCCCAATCAAGCATGCTTCCGGTTATTTTGATACTATGAACATCGCAGTCAAAACCTTCAAGTAATCCATGGTGGATAGCACGTGTGAGATCAACTTTAAAAGTTACTTCGTGAGTAATTATATCCATATATACCTCTTCTATAACATCCTTATTAACAACTTCTACCTCTTCTTCTACAGTTTCATAGTCATCTTTTTCGACAATATAAGAGTAGGTTCCGGGTTCGATATCTGAAAAATGATAGTTTCCCGGCTCATTGGTATGTTCGTTAAGAGTAATGGTGGCATCTTTAACAGGTTCATTGTTTTTGTCTTTCACCTTGAAAATTACATCATATTTTGGAATATGTCCTTCGTTATATATTTCGATTGTCATATCGGCATATTCTTCATTCATAGATGCATCTATTGCCCAAACCCGGATAATATATTTGCCATTGGGAAACTTTTTGGTATCAAATAATATATCTTTATCACCTTCTTTGACCTCTTTTGTACCGGATGTATTGGAGATAATTTGATAATATTCCCTTTGGTCGTAGTTTGCTATCGAAAAGCATGTTTCATCTCTTGAGTATATTGTTTCCCTTATCATGTTATCGTACTCACCGGTGATATAGGTATCTAGCTTAAAGTCGTATGCAAAAGATGTTTTTTCTATAATGGGGCTATCGGGATCTTCAATATCATACACTTCAAAACCAATTTTGTAGACATCTATTTTCCAGTGGGTATTTGCCAGGTCATGTATCTTTGAAATGATCCTTATTTTTCCTTCTAGCTCTTCAGGGTCAAGGTAGTTGTTGTGTTCATCTCTGAATGCGAGCAAGTCGTTGTCTATGGCATTTCGAAATATTGGTGGAGTAGTATCAATAAGTTCTAAGACATCAACATGTGGGTTGTTGGTTGTCCACCAGGCTCCATCCCATATATTTCCTTCGTCTTTAATTCTGGCAAAATGTATATGGGTGAAATCCCATCCCGGCCATGGTACTAATTCGCCAACCACTTCGCCGGCATAAACAGAATCACCGGTTGTAAACGGAATGGTTTCTTCTATAAGGTGTGCATAAAGATATCCTTCTGTTTTCTCCGGTGTATCTTCATTAGCAGTTGCAAGGCGCCAATGCAGATCCCCGCTTGTAGTTAAAATGGCTTTTACTACGCCATCCTTAACAGCAAAAACATCTTCATAGTCATCACCTAAAAAATCAACACCGGCATGCAGGTATGGATATCCACCGTATTGTTGAATAGCGCCATAACTGTTTCCTATGGGATGTTTATAGTTCTCCCCGTACTTTAGTGGTGAAGGAATGCCTCCATTCTTCAGTGATCGTATCTCTCTTTCATATACAGTTGTGTCAACTACAGACACTGATCCATGATCGTATAGGTGGTACAATGTAAACACAAACCGCTCTTTTTCAGTTTGCTTGGTTACAAAATATACCTCATCATTATGGATACGTGCCTGAAAGAAAGTACCCTCCATATCATGGATCTTATAAGGATCTTTTTGATATATAGAAAATATACTATGGCGTGAAAATATATAAGTAGTATCCTGCTGAACAAGAATCTCATGTGGCTGGTTTTCAAATGGAACTTTTGATTCACCTAACCTGATGTGTTTATTCTTTTCATCATAAAAAATAGGGTTACCCCGGCTATCTATAGAGAAAACAGAAGAACCCGGAAATTTTTTTACTGAATAATCAATTGTGTTGAATGCAACAAGGTTTTGTGCATCAAAAAATAACATATGTTTTTTACAGGGCGAAAATACAGGATTATATACCCTGTTGAAATGCATCTTGTGTTGTTTTCCCCCGGATTCATCATATAATCTCAGAACAGCAGGAGTAGCAATTTCTTGAACTTCAAGAGTGAGATAACCATTTTTTATTTTGTAGATTCCATTGCCCTGAAAAACTTTTTTACCCAGACGGATAAATTTTTTATCCTCTTTTTCGAAATAAGAAGCCTCTTCAATTGCTTCTTCTTCAATAATGATATGACCTGCGTGGTTCAATGATATATTTTGCCCTAAAACAGCAGATACAGAGAACAAATATGCAAGTATTATAAGTATGTTTTTCCTGATTTTTATTGGTAATGAATTTTGCATTTTACCTGGATTTAATATTAATATTTATAATAATTATAGAAAAGTATATTTTATTAATTGTTAATGTGTATTTTAAATATATATAACCAATTGTTTGTAATAAAATTATTTTGATAACTGTGCAAAAATAAAAAAAACGTGTATAACAAATTACAATAATTTTTAAAGTGTTTTCTGCTTTGTTTTTTGTTGCATAAATTGTTTGTTAACCGGATTGGTAAGGAAAACATGTATCTGACAGGGTTAAAGTCTTAATAGTTATTATTAATTTGTCGTAGATTTAAGCTGCAAATGCAACTTTCTTGTTAAACAATAAATTTTCTAATTTTTCTTTAGGTGTTAAATAATCTAATCGCTTTCTTGGTCTGTTAT
>SL_5KL_010_SEDDRAFT_10000022_pt1 | contig 74077 bp, 81 predicted proteins | sample SodLakKL_010_SED_FD_9118 | JGI IMG/M metagenome (IMG submission 9118)
ATAATTTTACGGAGCGACTTCAAATATTTTTTAACGCCCTTTTCGCTTGTTTTGTAGGTGTCTTCACCAAAGGCCGGAGGACGGTTTTAACCAATTTTGATATAAAAAATTAAACTTATTAAGATTTTTAAAACCATTTTACTATAAATCAACCTCCAAAACTATAAAAATCGTGTGCGTTGGCCCGCCCAAACAGGCTTTGTTTTCAACCACTACTTTGCCTGTATTTCCGCCATTTTTTAAGAGCGCGTGGAAGCATTGTTTGGGCTTGATTTTTTGTTTACTTTTTCATCTAAGGAAAAAGTAAAAAATAATAAAAAGTAAAAAAATTTCAGGAAAGCGCCTGTTTTCCGCATTGCAACACCCAAAAATAATAAAATATTATTGATAATCAGTCACTTACTTTGGTGTTGCAAAAAAGTGCGGAAAACAGGAGAAAAACCAAGTTGTTTCTAAAATTGCTTTTACCATAAGCAGCTAAAATTAATCAACTTGAGACAAATACAGATTTGTAAAGCAGAGTTAAAATTTCACTTTAAAAAAGAATATTTCCTAACGATTCTTTTCTCAATTATTTTTTTACTACTATTTTTACAAAAAAAAGATTATAAAACCAAAAATAAAAGAGATGAAAAAATTGATTTTTCTATTATTTCTACTAAATGTTTTATTTCTCCAGGCCGTAAATTCAGAAAAACAGGCTATGATTCCTGAGACTTTATGGGAATTTGGGCGTGTTGGTAACATGCAGGTCTCTCCGGATGGTAGTACCTTGCTTTTTACTGTAACTTACTATGATGCAGAAGAAAACACCAGCAGCAGGGACATATACACTTTGCCGGTTGAAGGTGGAGAACCTAAAAATATTACAAATAGTGAGTACAATGAATTTAACGCGATGTGGCGACCTGATGGAAGAAAAATTGGCTATTTGAGTCCAAAAAGTGACTATATGCAAATTTGGGAAGTTGAACCGGATGGCAGCAACCCAAGGCAAGTAACAAGAGTTGCCGGCGACATAACAGGCTTTGAATATAGCCCTAGCTTAGAACATCTCTTTTTTACCAAAAGAATTAAAATAGAAGAGGATCCACATGATCTACATCCTGATCTGCCTGAATCTAACGTATTAATATACGACGACCTTATGTACCGTCATTGGGATCAATGGCATGATTATAAATATAGCCAGATATTCATTACTCCTTATCAGGACGGATCAATAGGACGTTATTTCAATATCATGGAAAACCAGCCCTGGAACTCTCCTTTACCTCCATTTGGAAGTATTGAGCAAATAAGTTGGTCTCCCGACGGTAAAAAACTGGCATACACATGTAAAAAGAAAACCGGAAAAGACTGGACCCTGAGCACCAATTCTGACATCTATTTATTTGATGTTGAGAATGTTGAAACTACAAATTTGACAACTTTCAACAAAGGTTATGATCGCAACCCCGTTTTTTCACCTGATGGTAATTACATAGCATGGGAAAGCATGGAAACCCCAGGCTTTGAATCTGACAAAAACCGTATTATGATAATGGACCTAAGTGACAAATCATACAAAAACTACTCAGAAGGCTTTGATAGAAGCTCCAGTAATTTTAGATGGTCAGAAGATGGTGAAAAACTATTTTTTATAAGTGGTATAAATGCTACTTATCAGATGTTCAGCCTGGATATTGATGGTGAAGAAATTACTCAAATCACCGATGGTCATCATAATTATAACTCTCTTGAACTTGCCGGTGATTTCCTGGTGGGCGAACGCATGAGCATGTCTTCACCCGTAGAAATATATAGGGTCAACAAAGATGATGGATCTCAAGAACAAGTTACATTTATCAATGAGCCGGTTTTTGAAGAAATCCAAATGGGAGAGGTAGAAAAACGCTGGATAAAAACTACAGATGATAAAGAAATGCTTGTATGGGTCATTTATCCCCCGGGGTTTGATCCCGAAAAAGAGTATCCTGCATTATTGTATTGTGGGGGTGGCCCCCAAAGTGCTGTGAGTCAGTTTTTTTCTTACCGCTGGAATTTCCAAATAATGGCAGCACATGATTATATAGTCATAGCTCCTAATCGTAGAGGTCTTCCTACCTTTGGAAGAGAATGGAACGACCAGATCAGCCAGGATTATGGTGGACAAAATATGCAGGATTTAATGAGTGCAGCAAAAAAACTAAAAACAGAACCCTTTATTGATGAAAACCGACTAGGAGCTGTAGGAGCAAGCTACGGAGGATATTCGGTTTTCTGGCTTGCAGGTAATCATAACGGGCTTTTCAATGCTTTTATATCACACTGCGGTATGTTTAACTTCGAAAGCTGGTATGGCAGCACAGAAGAAATGTTTTTTGCAAATCATGATATAGGCGGCCCATACTGGGAAGACCCAACTCCACACAGTTACGAATTTTCACCACATAATTTTGTCGAAAACTGGAATACTCCAATAATGATTATACATGGAGCTAAAGACTACAGAGTGCCAAAATCAGAGGGACTACAAGCTTTTAACGCCGCACAGCTACAAGGCGTGCCAAGCAGACTGATGTTTTTCCCCGAAGAAAATCACTGGGTATTACAACCCCAAAACAGCATACTGTGGCAAAGGGAATTTTTTAATTGGCTGGATAAATGGCTGAAATAAATTGAAAATTATTACTAACAAAAGAAATCAACTGCTACCAAATATCTAAATTGAAATTTATAAATAACAAAAAACAATTATAAAAAAACACAAATAAACCCCACCAAATAAAGGATGTTTTTTATCTTATTCCAAACCATGGCAGTTATTTAACAGGGTTTATTTGTGTTTTTTTAATTCATTAATGAATCATTTTAGAATTTTAGATACTAAATTATTATCTTTGATATCAAAAAATAATTGCAATGGGAAAAAGATGGGTAGTAAAAGATAATAAAGACAATGAAGTTATTCAACACCTTATCGAAAAGCTTTCCATCAATCCTGTTTTGTGCCAGCTGCTCTATTTTAGGGGCATAACAAGCTTTAAAAGTGCTAAAGATTTTTTCAGGCCTAATCTAAATATGCTGCATGACCCATTTCTTCTAAAAGATATGGAAAAAGCAGTAGAAAGAATATTAAATGCGATTAAAAATAATGAGAAAATACTCATTTATGGTGATTATGATGTTGATGGTACAACAGCAGTAGCACTATTATATTCTTTCTTAAAAGAATTTTACCCTAATGTTGATTTTTATATACCCGACAGGTATTCAGAGGGCTACGGCATTAGTATCAAAAGCCTTGATTATGCCCATAAAAACAATTTTTCAGTTGTTATAAGCCTTGACTGCGGCATAAAAGCCGTAAGTCAAATTGTATACGCCCGTAAAAAAGAAATAGATTTCATAGTGTGTGATCATCACAGGCCGGGCGATGTTTTACCTCCTGCATATGCAGTAATCGACCCAAAGCAAGCAGACTGCACATATCCCTATAAAGAACTGTCAGGCTGCGGATTAAGCTTTAAAATAGCTCAGGCAATTTGTAAAAAAAAGAACCGGCCCATTTCAGACATAATAAAATATCTTGACTTTGTAGTAGTAAGCATTGCGGCCGATATTGTACCTATTACCGGAGAAAACAGAACTTTAGCATATTTTGGTCTTAAACAAATAAATATAGACCCGCACCCGGGCCTCGAATCTATTTTATTTTACAGTAATGTGTTCAGAAAAAATGAACCTGGCAAGAATACTATTTTTACACGCCAAATAACAATGAGCGACTTAATCTTTCTTATTGGCCCGCGTATTAATGCAGCAGGAAGAATTGATTCAGGAAATAATGCCGTAAAATTGCTCATTTGTAAAAAAATGGCAGAAACACATAATTTAAGTTCCAACATAGATAATCAAAACACCGAAAGACGTAACCTGGATGTTGAAATAACAAAACAAGCCTTGAAGATGATTGAAAGTAATCACAGGCTTAAAACCAGTAAATCAACATTGCTTTATAATCCAAACTGGCATATGGGGGTCATTGGTATTGTCGCTTCACGCCTTACAGAATCATATTATCGTCCAACTATAATTTTAACCCAGTCTAATGGCTTGATAACAGGCTCGGCAAGATCTGTAAAAGATTTTGACATATATAATGCTATAAACGCATGCAGCCAATATCTTGAACACTTCGGCGGACATAAGTATGCTGCCGGACTTAGCATGAAACCCGAAAACTTAGATGAATTTTCAAGTGCTTTTGAAAGCTTTGTTGACAAAAATATTACTGAAGAAATGCTTACACCGGAAATTGAAATTGAAACAACCATAAAACTTTATGAAATAACCGACAAATTCTTTAATATTTTAAAACAGTTTGCCCCGTTCGGACCGGGAAACAACAACCCTGTTTTTATGACAACAAACCTCACAGACAAAGGCTCAGCCAAAATTGTAGGAAACAATCACCTTAAACTTAAAGTTTCCCACCCCGATTATCCCAGAAAAGAATTTAATGCAATTGCTTTTCACCAGGGCAATTTTCTGCCAGGTATACAACAAGGCAAACATTTTGATATTACTTATCATATAGAAGAAAACACCTGGAATGGTCATACTTCAATACAACTTAATATCTCAAATATAAGATTTTCAGAAAATCAATAAAGCTTTATTCGTGATCTTGATATTAAGTTTGCTATAATAAAATAAATATTATAAGGCTAATAAATAAAAGCTCTGAATATTCGTTAGTTATTATTGTTTTGATAAGTTTATTTTATTATACACCAAAAGCACTATAATTTTTTAGTAACTTCGCAGCCATGGAAACAGTAGTAAGTGGTATAAGATCAACCGGTAACCTTCACCTTGGCAACTATTTTGGGGCTATCAGGAATTTTATTAAGATGCAATATGAGCATAATTGTTATTTCTTTATTGCAGATTATCATTCACTGACAACGCATCCAACACCTAAAGATTTACATAATAACGTAAAGCAGGTAATGGTTGAATATTTAGCTGCAGGGCTTGATCCTGAAGCTGCAACATTATATATACAAAGTGATGTTTCTCAGGTTTGCGAATTGTATCTGTTGCTTAACATGAATGCATACAAAGGCGAGCTGGAAAGATGTACATCTTTTAAGGAAAAAGTTCATAAACAGCCTGATAATATCAATGCCGGGCTCTTGACCTACCCTGTGCTTATGGCAGCCGACATTATTATTCATAAAGCAACAAAAGTTCCGGTTGGTAAAGATCAGGAACAACACCTTGAAATGGCACGAACTTTTGCAAACCGCTTTAACAGACTATATAAAACAAATTATTTCCCCCAGCCATATGCTTTTAATTTTAGTGAAGATTTAATCAAAATACCCGGACTCGACGGTTCAACAAAAATGGGTAAATCAGAAAATGAAGGTAATGCCATATTCCTGGCTGATGACCCTAAAATAATCAAAAAAAAGATTATGCGGGCAGTTACTGATAGCGGGCCGACAAAACACAACCAGGAAAAACCGCAGGAAATAGAAAACCTTTTTAACCTTATGAAAGTTGTATCTGAAAACGAAACTTATAATTACTTCAATGAAGCTTATAATAACTGCTCTATCCGCTACGGAGATATGAAAAAACAACTTGCAGAAGACGTAATTATGTTTACCGCTCCGCTAAGAGAAAAAATATTGGAAATAAGTAATGATAATGAATACTTGAGAAAAGTAGCCGCTATGGGAAAAGAAAAAGCAATGGAAAACGCATCAAAAACCATTAAAGAAGTCAGGAAAATAATAGGGTTTAAAAGTTTTTGAAAATAACTGCATCTTAAATAAAAAAAATATAACTGGTTTATAAAACACAAATGACAAAAAAATTTGCCGGGCAAAGAAAATGCAGCAATAAATAAAATACACATCTGCCACAAGCCGGAATAACTAAATAATAAAAAATATATTAATATGAAACCATGGACAGCATTAACCGGAATAACTAAATGGATTTTGCGAATAGCAATTCTTATGATTGTTTTCACCCAATACTATGATACTTTTATGGGTTTTAAATTAAACACTTTTCAATTTTACATCGCTGCTGTATATATCGTTTTTGGTGTATTGATTTTTATTGGAGGTTTTTTTACCAAGCATAATCTAACAGTAATCTCTGCATTGATATTGTTCATTGCTTCAATATATATGAGTATTGAAAGTTTCGATGGAATTACAAATGAATTTGCTTTTAACGTACTGGTTGGAGCCGTAACATTATTTTTTGTTACAAATGGAAATAAATAAAAGGCTCAGGTCACAATAATAAATTCATAATATATTTCTATTTTTATGTAAACTAAAACACGAATTGCAAAAAAATGCATATTATTTAGTTAAACCTCTTTCGCTTATGCTTATTATTTTAATTTAACCAAAATAATCTGTTTAATAATTAATGACTCAATTTTTTGAAAAAGTAAAACAAGCTGAAAAAGTTATTTTAGTTGGAGTTGCTTTAGGTAACACAAATATTAATAAAATAAATGAATATCTTGACGAGTTGGACTTTTTGGCTAATACTGCCGGTGGAATTGTATACAAGCGTTTCACACAAAAACTAAATAAACCTGACCCCAGTTATTACATCGGAAAAGGCAAGCTTGCCGAAATCGTAAAATATGTCAATGAAAATGAAATTGATTTGATTGTTTTTGATGATGAACTTTCCCCTTCACAGCTCCGCAACCTGGAAAAAGCTGTAAAATGCCGTGTAATAGACCGAAGCAACTTAATTCTTGACATTTTTGCAAGCCGTGCACGTACCGCTCATGCAAAAACACAGGTTGAACTTGCACAGTATCAATATATTTTGCCACGACTTGCAGGTATGTGGACACACCTTGAAAGACAGAGAGGTGGTATTGGAGTTCGCGGACCGGGAGAAAAAGAAATTGAAACTGACAGGCGAATTGTCAGAGATAAAATTTCACTGCTGAAAAAAAAGCTTGAACAAATTGATAAACAAAAAACAACACAAAGATCAAACAGAGGAGCATTAGTAAGAGTAGCATTGGTAGGATATACAAATGTTGGAAAGTCAACAATAATGAATCTTTTAAGTAAAACAGAAGTTTTTGCCGAAAACAAGTTGTTTGCTACATTAGATACAACAGTAAGGAAAGTAGTAATCGGTAATCTGCCTTTTTTACTGTCAGACACCGTAGGTTTTATAAGAAAATTACCTCACCACCTGATAGAATCTTTTAAATCAACCCTGGATGAAGTCAGGGAATCAGACATATTGATACATATTGTAGATATATCACACCCAAACTTTGAAGAACAAATTAATGTTGTAAATCAAACCCTACAAGAAATCAAAGCAACAGATAAACAAACTATTTTATTATTCAACAAAATAGATAAATATGCCTTTACTGAAAAAGAAAGCAGTGAATTAAATATTGAAAAAACAGATAATCAAACATTGGAAGAACTTAAAAATACATGGATGGCAAAATCAAACAACCCATGCCTCTTTATATCAGCAACCAAAAAAATTAATATCATAGAATTCAGAAAACTGTTATATGAATATGTAAAAGAAATTCATCGCAAAAGATATCCATATGATAATTTCTTGTACTGATGAGATAATGAAATAAAAATGACTTTTTAGGCTAAATATTTAATTCTCTCAGACAAATACCTAACTGAAAACATACAAAATTTTGAAAAAACATATAATAGAAATTTTTTCATATCCATTAATTGTTGTAATTTACCTGGTTTCGATTCTCCCGCTAAGTTTATTATATCGAATCAGTTGGATACTATTTTTTTTCTTATATTATATAACCGGCTATAGAAAAAAAGTTGTTTATGATAATTTGGCCAGGTCTTTTCCCGGCAAAAGTAAAAAAGAGTTGCTGGAAATTCGTTACAAGTTCTATCGTCATTTATCCAATGTATGTGTTGAGGTTATAAAACTTCTTACCATTTCACAAAACGAACTAAAAAACCGATGCAGTTTTTCTCGGGAAGCAAAAAAAATAATAAACGGTTATTTTTCCAGTAATGTGCCTGTAATAATAGTGCTTGGCCATTATGGCAACTGGGAGTGGAGTGGGTCATCTTTTTATTCCAATTTTCATAAAAATCTTCTTACCGCCTACAGACCAATCAAAAATCGCGTTTTTAATCGTTTAATGATAAAACTGAGAAGTAGTTTTGGGATTATAATAAAGTCACGGAATGAACTGCCTCGCGCAATGTTTTCTCTACGCAATAAGGTTTATGCAACTGCATTAATAGCTGATCAAACACCTTCTCCCTCAAACGCTCATTGGGTCAAATTCCTTAACCAGGACACACCGGTTTTTAAAGGAACAGCTAAACTATCACAAATGTATAATTATCCTTTAATCTTTTGTTCTACACGCCTAAAAAAGAGGGGTTATTATGAAATACATGCCCGTCTTGTAACCTCAAGACCAAAAGACTATGATGAGTACACGCTCACATCACTTCACACAAAAATGCTCGAAGAAGAAATAAAAAATGCTCCTGAACTCTGGCTTTGGTCCCACAAGCGGTGGAAGCATAAAATCCCACGATAAAAAATCTGAGTTTTTTATTTAATAACTTTCATGATGATTAACGAAAATTTTAATGAATTTTCAATGCCGGTCAGATAAAACTTGTTTAATCTTTTATTTGGGATGTGCTGCGGGAAATTGAAAAGTTGTCACCGATAGCCAGGTAATTGAGTCTTCCATTTTCATCACGTTCTCTCTCTACATTCAGATTACTGCCTGTAATTTGGCTGATTGCTGCAAGTCCGGTTCCTGCCAAATCCCGCAAAGAAGCTGATCTGTGATCTGAGGAAAAATCAAAACCGGTTCTTTTTTCTAATTCAGACATTGCCAGGCGAGGTAAGGTAACAGGCTCTTCATAATGATATTGTTCGCCTGTCTTTGCATAACTCCCGGCATAAAACTCCATGGGGCTATCAAATAAAACGTGTGCTGATTTTTGCTTAACAGGTATCTGAGAAGGTTCTAAAGAAGCTAACCTGTTAATATTTATTGGTTCAGGTATAAACTTTTCCTTGGCCTGATCGGTTATATCTACATGTCTTTCCGGCTTTATTTCTAAAGCTTTAACAGGTATTTTTTCCAATTGCTCATCTCTATGTATTAGGGGTATTTCAGTCTCACCGACATCAGCTGTAATTATAATATCATCAGGCTTCTGAAAAATTTTGTCTTCCTTTTGAATTGTTTCAGCATAGTGTAGTTGCTGGTCAGGCATAAAATCGTTCATAAAAAACAAACCCGCAATGATCAAAACCACCGCAGCAGCTGACACACTGTACCATATCTTTCTTATACCACCTATTTGATGACGTTTTAGCGATGATTTTAAAGGAAAGGTTATTGCAGGATCCGGGCTAAGCCTTAACTCCTTCCATTGCGAAAGTTCTTTCCTGCGACCCGGGTTATCTTTGATATACAATTCAACCGCCCTTTTTCCTGATTCCGAAAGCTCACCATCTATATACGCAGAGAAATACTCTTCGTAATTACTGTCATCAACAGATAGTGAAGCAACTTTTAATGAAGGTAACTTTTTGAGCTGATATTTGTTTTCAAAAACAACAGCTTCATCAGGACTTATATAGGCCAAAGAATATTTTTTTCTGACAGATTCGTATGAAGGGTTTTTTGAAATAAAACTATTCAAAGCGGCTAATTCTGTATCACTAAGCAATCCCTCAAACTCAGCAATACAAAACAATTCAACATTTTGAGGAGTAACCGGCAACTGAATTTCCGGTTCCGGTTTTTTAAGAAATTCTCTTCCACTGTATTTAATGTCTTTGTCATTTTCAAGCTCTATAATTTCAAAGTCTTCAAAATCCTTTTTTAGCTCCGGATGTTTTTCCAAAAAAGACATAAGCATGGCAGCTTGTTTTGCAGACAAGTTCCCCTCGTAGTAATCGAGGATAAAAGCCTGGTAATTTTTTTTATTGATTTTCATTTTTACAATACTTCATCAAGACTGCCAATATGATTTTTTAAAAATTTTCTTGCCCTAAAAATATAAACTTTCACTTGTGCTTCGCTTATCCCGGCTATTTCCCCTATCTCCTTATAAGAGTAACCTTCATAATCTCTAAGTAAAAGAACCGATCTTTGAACTTCGGGCAACTTTGCTACTGCTAAATCTATAACTTCTTTCAAACCAAAATATTGATCGGTATATGAATGTTTATTAAAAGTGTTTTCATCTAAACTTTCCTGTCTCTGATCTTTTCGTATCATATCAATCATAGTGCGATAAGCAGTTGTAAACAAATATGAACGTGCTTTCTCTGCATTGATTTCCTGAACCTTTACCCACATCTTTTCAAAAGAATCCTGTACAACATCTCTCGCTTTCTCCTCATCCCCAATATTTTTAAGGATAAAGCGATATACACCGTCAGCATAATTATCAACGCACTCATTATAATCAGCCGTAGTCATATTTTTTAATGCAATTGCTCCTGTTTTTACCGTAAGACGGTTTAAACAAAAAAAAGTTACAAAATTTGAAAAATAAATTATATAAAAAATTGTAATTAAATGGTCATGCCGGTTAAATAAATTCGAAAATCAAAACTATGTATCATAAATTACAATCTTTTTGCGTTTTTAAAATTTAACAACCTCAAAAATTAAACCAAAACATAAAAATTAAGTATAATATAAATGAGTTAATTTCTTACTTATATTAGATCTATAAATTTGTGTTTTTTAATATAACAAATTAAACAATTACTTGAATTCTTTTTGCTGAAGGACTAAAAAATAAAAAAACCGATACTAAGTAAAATGCTTATCTTTAAAACCTTAAAATAAAGACACCATTGTAAACCCATTTTTGAGTGGGGCTTATATTAAGTTATTAATCAAAGATATAAAAAGTTTATTTACAAATAGCAAAATAACTTTACTTTAAATGATGTTTAGTAACAAAAAAGAGTTTAATATAAATAGTGATGATTAATATAAACAGGTCGAAATATTTGTTTTAGAGTTTAACTTGTTTATAAAATCAATTTTATTGAAATAAAAAAGTGAAAATTTAAGATATAAAATAAGTATCTTTGCAGTTTTGAAATTCATAAATAAAATATTTTTTTATGTCGAAAACAATTATTTGGGTAGCTGGCATAGTTCTTTTAATAACATCATCGTGCACTCCTCACAGGGAGATAGTTTATTTTCAGGATAAACAAGACATCGGCGATACTGTTTCTTATGATACCTCATATTATAAAATTAAACCCGATGACATTTTACACGTACGTGTATTGACAATAGAGGAGGAAAATTATCGTATGTTTAATACAGATGATAATTTTCGTACTGCCAGGGGTGACAGAAGTGATATAACTGTATATATAGAAGGTTATTCGGTAAACGAATACGGTTATATAAAGATGCCGGTTTTGGGTAATGTAAAGGTAGAAGGAATGACTATCAATGAAGCGACAGATCACATCCAGGAAAAAATTGATGATTACCTTATAGATGCTACAGTAGTGGTTAAGTTAGTTAATTTTAATGTAACAGTTTTGGGTGAGGTAAGCCGGCCGGGCAATTATTATGTTTATGATAACAGGCTTACCATTGTTGATGCTTTAGGTTTGGCGGGTGATATGACCGATTTTGGTAAGCGAAATGTTAATATTGTACGCCATACACCTGATGGAGCTAAATTTGCAACCCTTGATTTAACTGACAGGAAATCTTTTTCTTCAGAATTTTTTTACCTGCAGTCAAATGACATTGTATATGTAGAACCCACAATAGCAAAAAGGCTTGGTTTCAAAGATTTCCCGTTTTCTGTATTGTTCTCGGCAATCAGTACAACAGTATTGCTATTGAATTTTATAAATTAAGGTTTAGAAATCCATATTTTTTGTTAGTTATGACACAAAACCCCTATCAAGAAGAAACTATTGATATAAAGGCAATAATATTTAAATACTTAAGATATTGGTACTGGTTTGTAATTGCTTTAGCTATAGCATTAACAGTGGCTTATTTTTATAATAAATTTTCAGAAACCGTTTACAGAACCAACGCTACAGTCCTAATCCGTGACGACAGAAAAGGAGGAGTTCACCGACCCGGGCAATTTATGGGTGAGCTCGATCTTTTCAGCCCCAGGCATAACCTCTACAATGAAATGGCTATTCTAAAATCACACAGCCTTGTAAATACTACTGTACAGGAAATGGGTGTAAAAACCTCTTATTATAACATTGGAAGACTGGTTGGCGAAATAAGAAAAACTGAAATATATAAAAATACCCCTTTTATTGCAAAATTTGACGCCGATAAAGTTCCAAAAAACAAACCGTTTAATGTAAAGATCGTTTCTCAAGATAAATATGAAATTGACCTGGGAGGTAATAACAATTCTTTGTTCAATTGGAGTAGCTCGGCAAATAACTCCAAAATAATGCAATTTGGAGAAGAATATAAGCATAATGGGTATTCATTCTCACTTCATCTTACAGATAATTACAACCCTGATTCTCACAATGGGCGCGAATATATATTTGAAGTAAACAGAATTGAATCACTGGTTTCTCAATACCGTTCAAAAATATCTGTCGAACCCTTAAACCCTGATGTTTCAATAGTTCAGGTTACTTTCGAAGCCACCAGCGCACAAAGAGCTATAGATTTTCTGAACAGGTTAACCGAAAACTATATTTACGAAGGACTTGATGCAAAAAACCAAATAGCGCTTAACACTATTCGTTTTATAGACGAACAAATAGATGTTACCACTGATTCGCTATATCTAGCCGAAAGTTCATTACAGGAGTTTCGGACCAAACACCAACTAATGGATATTAGTTACCAGGCAAATCAATTGTACACAGATTTGGCAGAGCTTGATAAGAAAAAAGCCACTAAAGAAGTAAAGGCTAAATATTATGATCATTTGCTTGAATATATTAAAGAAGATAAAGACTTTACAGAAATGCATGCCCCATCTGCTATGGGCATAAAGGATAATACTCTTAATCAACTTGTTTCAGAACTAACTTCCCTTTATACTAAAAGAAGCAGGCTCTCAATGACATCAAGAGAGAAAAGTCCAACTTTAAGAGCTATAGATAATGAAATTAAATCAACCAAAAATGCTCTTAGAGAAAATATTACTAACATCATACAATCCAATGAAATTGCACTTGCAGATTTGCGCCAACGCATCGGAAAACTGGAAAGCCGTATCAATATGCTTCCCCGTACTGAAAGGGAAATGATTGGCATACAGCGTAAGTTTAATCTTAATGATGCCACCTACAACTATCTGATGGAAAAACGTGCTGAAGCAGGTATTGCACTGGCTTCCAATATTCCTGATAATGAAATAATCGACTCGGCAAGAGGCTCAGGTATAGTATCACCTAAAAAAAATCGAAACTATTTTATTGCATTAGTATTGGGAATGGTTTTTCCTATAGGGGTGATATATTTACGTGATTTTTTTAATACCAAAATACTGGAAAAGAAAGATGTTACTTCTACAGTTGATTTTCCTGTTATAGGAGTAATACCACATATTAAAAAACTCGTGAAAAACAAAAAAATCAATTTAATTAACTACAATGATTCTAAATCTCCTGCTTCAGAGTCTTTCCGAGCCTTACGTGCCAACCTCTCATTTATGGCTTCGGATAAAAAATCAAAAATGGTCAGTATAACATCATCTAAATCAGAAGAAGGCAAAACATTTACCGCTATTAACCTGGCTACAGTGCTAGCATTAACCGGGAAAAAAACGCTTGTTTTAAGTGCTGACTTACGAAAACCTCCTAACTATAATGAACTCGATGTTAATAAAGAACCGGGACTGGCTAACTACCTTATTGAAAAAGCCAAGCTGGAAGATATTATACAAGAATCATCACAAAATGATAACTTACAGGTTATTACTTCAGGAACAATTCCTCCTAACCCAAGCGAACTACTGGAATCAGATAAAATGAAAGAATTAGTCGAACAACTAAAAACAAAATATGATTATATTATTACCGATAATACGCCAATCGGAATAGTGCCTGATGCAATAAACCTTTTAAAAAATTCTGAAATCGTATTATTTATTGTAAGACAAAAATATACTGATAAATCATCACTTGAGTTTTTAAAAGATTTATCGCACAAAGCAAATCTTAAAAATATAGCTATTTCAATTAACGATGTGAAAATTGCTCGTTCAGGTTATGGATACAGTTATAGTTATAGTTATGGCTATGGCTATGGTTATGGCTATGGCTATGGCCATAAAACTTATTATGAAGACAATAACGAGGATGGAAAAACATCTAAAATCATTAATAACTTCACAAAAAATCTAAATAAATTCAGGAAGAAATAACAAAATATAGCATTGATAATTAAATAAGTCCTGGCTTGTTTAATTATCAATGCTGGCTACTCTATACAAGCTAAGCAATATAACAAAAATTATTAACTTTGCTCACCTGTTGGCTCCGTAGTTCAATTGGATAGAATAACAGATTCCGGTTCTGTAGGTTGGGGGTTCGAGTCCCCCCGGAGTCACTAAAGCCGGGAAAAATGATATTTTTTTTATGAAAATTATAAAAGCAGATCATTAAATGTGAAAAGTACCCTCCAGTAATTTTATTAAAAAATTTATTTAGCATTCTACTTTATTTAAAATTAGTTATAATGGCTTTACAGGATTTTCAAAAAATCTTCCGCTTAAATTTTTAATTTTGTATTGAACTAAAATAATAACAAAAAAAAATTTTTGGCTGCCTATAAAAAGCTAATAAAATGCATAAAATTGGTAATCCTAATAAAAACAAATACTTTGATGTTGATCCTTTTGTTTTTTGGGTCTCCTCTATACTGATAATTTTATTTATAATTATAACCCTGGGTGTTGGAGAGCCAATGGAGCAAGTTTTTGAAGCTATACAAACAGGTATTTCTAAAGGTGGGGGCTGGTTTTTTGTATTATCCGTGAACTTTTTTCTTTTATTTTCGTTGGCTATTGCCTTCAGCAAATTTGGAAAAATCAGACTAGGAGGCAAGACTGCTGAGCCTGATTTTTCAAAAACTTCTTGGTTTGCCATGTTATTCAGTGCAGGAATGGGCATTGGTATTCTTTTCTGGAGTGTAGGTGAACCTGTTTTGCACTATGTTTCACCACCTATAGGCGAAGGCAGCACAGTTGTTTCTGCTGAAAGATCAATGCAGTACACTTTTCTACACTGGGGGCTTCATGCCTGGGGTATTTATGCATTGGTAGGTATGGCTCTGGCATTTTTTGCGTTCAATAAAAAGTTGCCACTTACCATCAGTTCAGCATTCCACCCCCTTATAGGTGAAAGAATAAACGGAAAAATAGGAAAAACGATCAATGTGCTGGCTGTTTTGGCAACTCTTTTCGGACTGGCAACTTCACTGGGGCTCGGTGTGCAACAAATAAATGCAGGTTTGAGTCATCTTACTAATATACAAGAAAATGTGACCGTACAAATCATACTTTTAGCCGTTATAATATTAATAGCAACAGGATCGGTAATTGCAGGAATGTCTTCGGGAGTAAAGAGGCTAAGCCAAATGAATATAATTATAGGAGCGGTCTTTCTTGTATTTATAATAATAATCGGGCCTACTTTATTTATAACCGGATCTATTTTGCAAAACATAGGCGCCTATCTTAACAATTTTTTCGAAATCAGCTTTTGGACAGAAACATACCAACAGTCTGACTGGCAGCAGGATTGGACAGTGTTTTACTGGGCATGGTGGATTAGCTGGTCACCTTTTGTGGGTATGTTTATTGCCCGTATATCAAGAGGTAGATCAATAAGGGAGTTTATGCTGGGAGTACTTCTTGTACCATCATTGGTAACATTTATCTGGTTATCGGCTTTCGGCGGATCAGCACTCTTTTTGGAACTAAACAATATAGCTGATTTGGCATCATTGGTGCAGGAAAATGTTGCAACTTCATTATTTGTTTTACTTGAACAATTTCCACTGGGTATTTTAGCATCTATTTTGGGGTTAATACTTATAACAAGTTTTTTTGTAACTTCCGCCGATTCAGGCTCCCTTGTAATAGATAGCCTCACTGCAGGCGGCAAACTGGATGCCCCGGTTCAGCAAAGAGTATTTTGGGCAGTGGTTAAAGGCGGAGTAGCAGCAGTTTTGCTTGTAGGAGGCGGACTGGGAGCATTACAAACCGCATCGATAATAACCGGACTGCCCTTTGCAATTGTTTTGTTAATTATGTCGTATAGCCTTGTTATAGGCCTGCAGGATGAAAAGAACAAGTTGATCCATTTTGAAAAAGAAGAAAAAACAGAAAAAGTCTCATACCAAGAAACTATTAAAAACGTAATTGATAAAAGAGACAAGAATAAAACTAAAAACCAATAACCAATTATCATGTACAAATTCAATAACATACTTATTTGCCTGGATTTGACAGAAGCAGATTATTTTCTCATAAATTATACAAGCTTTATAGCAAATATTCTTAAACCCAAAAAACTTGTTTTTATTCATGTAATGGAAACTTATGACCTGCCTGATGAGATAATAGACTCCTTTCATGATAGTGAAGAAAACCTGGAAAAGATCCTTAAAAAAGAACTTGAAGAAAGAATTAATTCAGCTCTGTCAGTTAATTATGATCTGGATTATACCCTTGTAATTGAACAAGGCCTGGCAGCAGAAAAGATAGTTCAATATTCAAAAAATAATGATATTGACCTAAGCATATTAAGTGGTAAAGGAAGTGTTGCAAAGAAAGTTGCCGGACTGTTACCCTCCTCTGTTTTGATGGTAAATGAAAAAAGCAAACATAAGTTGAAGAAATTGCTTGTAAAAATGGACTTCTCCAAAACATCATACTTGGCTCTTCTTATGGCACAAAAATTAGCTAATCTAACAGGAGCTTCAATAGAATGCCATTATGTCCATAAGTTCCCCCTTAACTATTTTCCAAAAATGACTCCTGACAATGTAAAGGATATAAAAAATGAGCTAAAGGAACATGTTGATAACAAATATGAGGAGTTTATAAAAAACATGAATATAAACAAAAAAGATGCACCCCTATGCAGTTTTTGTATTGAGTATCACGATGAAGAATCATACCTGGTATACAATCACGCTGCCAAGAATAATTTTGATCTTATTCTGACCGGAACAAAGATAAAATCAATACTCTCCAGAACACTACTTGAAAAAAACCCCGAGAAATACGTGGGCATAGATAAAGAAATTCCGATTATGATAGTAAAGGATTACAAAAAATCTAACGGATTTCTCAAAGATATCTTTGATTGAAAAAACAAATTTTTATTATCTGACTGTAGCATAAAAATAAACAAAAGATATAACCTCTAAGGGTTTGTTATTATATTTTTTTGATAACAAAGCTAATATATGGCGTTGTGTTTTATGAGTAAAAAATAAATTACCAGTTGAATTTGTAAGAAAACTGATCGGAAACTTACTTATCAAACTTATCTTTAAATGACTTAAATCCTTTTCCAAGTATTTCATTGGCGTTTATAACCGTTACAAAAGCATCGGGATCAATTTTATTTATATAATCCTGTAAAATACCCATTTCACGACGATTTACATTTACGAAAATGATCCTTTTTTCTTCATTATTATACATCCCCTTACCTTCAATAAATGTACCTCCCCTGTTAATATCAACAAGAATCTTTTTACTTATCTCTTCATATTGCTCAGATATTATAAATAAGGTCTTTTCATAATCTATACCTTCCAGTACCGTATCAATAACTTTACCTGTAATAAATATAACTATCCATGAATAAAGCGGTATTTTCCAGTCGCCAAATGATATAAGACCAAATAATACTATAATGGCATCTACTATTATCAAAGATTGCCCAACCGGTACCCTGGTATATTTTGACATAATCATCGCTATAATATCAGACCCTCCGGAAGTAGCCCTCGATTTAAATATCAAGCCCAAGCCCAAACCTATAAGTACGCCGCCAAAAATACACGACAGTAATGCATCATCCTCTACAAGAGGAACACTACCCCACCAGTAAGACAAAAGATCAATAAACAGGGATGCAAGAATAAAACCCACAATAGTTTTAACACCAAACCGGGGGCCCAATACCTTTATGCCAATTATAGTTAAAGGTATATTAATAATCAAGCCCGTCAAACCAACAGGAGCTCCAATAAGGTGATGTAAAACAATGCCAATGCCATAAACACCCCCGGGAACAATCTTATAGGGAGTAATAAAAAAAACAAAGCCGGCTGCCAAAACAAAAGACCCAACTAATATGAGTGAATAAGAAATAAACCACTTTTTTGAGAAAACTTTCTCTTTTGATAAAAACGCCATTTTATAAAGTTTTAATTAATGAAGCCCTAAATTTGAAGCTGCAAATCTAATTAGTTTTATGATAAGTAAATCATTTTATAGTTAAATAACTGTTAGTAAAAATCACAAACCATAATTAGTTTATTTTGATAAAAACCAATCTAATTAAAAACTTTAAGGGTAAGAAAAAATCAAAAATATGAGTTATTAACAAACTATCATTTTTCTTCTAAGTCGCGGCTGATTATTTCTTGAACCTGTTCTATTCCAATATGTTTGGCAATAATCTTTTTATTTTCGTCAAGCAAAAATACCAGCGGTATAGAATAAATATCATATTTATCTCTAAAACCTGATTTGTTGCGGGCATCGTTAACGTTTACCCAATCATGCAAATTGTTTTTTTCAACATAATTCAACCATTTTTCACTGTCAGTCTGGGTGTTTACTGCAAATATTTTTAATCCATAGTTTTTATATTTTTCATATAAATCTTTCAATTTAGGTGTTTTTGTTTTGCAGTGCGGACATTCGGTATCCCAAAAATATATTACTGTATATTTTGCTTCAACATCATGCAAATTTTTGGGAGATTTATCAGGAAGATACATTTTTATATCAGGAGCAGTCTTGCCTATCAGGGTGGGTTTTAATCTTTTAGCACGTTCAATTATATTATTTAATCGATCATCATCAAGCCAAAAAACTTCTCCTGTTTTATAATAATTTTCAACTAAATACACAAATACTGCATCAAGGCCCATAATTTGAGAACGTTCGTATTTATTTGTTAAAAACCATACAGTATATTCAAAAATTTCATTATTTCCCCTTGTAGAATCAATTATTCGGTCTGCCTCTCTCTTAACAGTATCAGGATGTTTTATCACAATATTTTCAAAATAATTTTTTAGTTTGGAATGATAAACAGGTGTACGTAAAATTCTCTCATCATCAAAATCTATATACTGCCAGTATTTTTTTTTATACTCACGGTAAGAAGCATCATGGTCGGGTTTACCGTCTTCTCCGACAACTGTTTCAGGCATAGGAATTTCACGGTGGTTTTTTAGAACCATACTAAAAACACAATCCGGAAACTTCTCTATGTGTGCTTCGCGCTTATCTTTAACTTCGTGATCAATTACCTCTGATTTTTCCCGTAACAGGTCTCTTCTCTCATCTGAAATTGAAGGATCATTAAGCTCTTGGCGAATAGGTCGTACTTCCTCACTTTTTTTTCTTATAAAACGGATATATTCATAAAACGAAGTGTTTTCAGGTGAATCTTTAAACTTAATGGTTTCTGTAAATCTATTTGCCTCAGCCTCAATTTCAAAATGCTGATTTTTGTCAATTATAACTTCAAAGTATTGATCATCCGGAAAAGCAATCATATACATACCACCCGGTAATCTTTCATCACCCGAAAAAACAAACCTGCCATCACTGTCAACATCAACAGTGTCCTTTAAATATTGACGCTCTCCAAAATGATAAGCCAGGTAAGATGAAGTATCACTAATACCTTGAACTTGCACCTTTATTTCATGTCCCTTATTGGCACAAGAAACTGTTGAATGTAAAAATATCAATATTGATATTGTAATTTTACAGGTTTTTTTTAGCATATTTTTTATTTTATAATTAATAAAACAAATCATCATCGAAAAACTCATTATCATCCTCAATATTAAATTTAGTATGATGTATAGCTTTAAGTGCATTTATTACTTTTATACCCCACCGGTTTTCATAAAGCAATTTTATTTGGGCTATGCTGTTTTCTTTTGCAAAGCTATTTTCTTTACGGTATAACCAAACGAAATCTTTCATATCCTGGTAGATATCTGCCATGCATTCTGCCAGGCTTGCATTTTTAGCTTCATAATTGACATCAAGTATATAAAACAGATCTTTTTTATTAAATTTTTCTTTTAAAATCATAAATAAAGCCTGATACTGTTCTTCAGTAAGAAAACGCTCATTATAAGATGGGTCGTTGACATTTATCGAAGGTATAAGTCCTCCTTTAAGGTAAAGCAATGGTGCTACTTTATGAAAATATTCAAAAATATCCTCACAATCATACTCTTCAGCTTTATCAAAAAATAAACAATACTCATTGGCTACAGTAAACATATCTATTACCTGTTTTGAAAAAAGCGGGTCATTTGAATAATTATCTGCCATACATTACTTATTTTTTACAAAGTTATTTTATTTAACTAAAATTTTAATATTTTGCTCGCTTTCATTAGTAAAATATCAAGCCTTTATCTACCAAAGCTATATAAAAGTGAATGAAATTAGCCTTAGCGATTTAACAACAGCAGGGAATTTGTTTAAAATTTATAATATAGAATTAACGTATTACTTATAGCATCATTTTCTGTTTTCTTATTTTTTGTATTTTTGCATCTTCTTATATGGAAAAAACTGACAATCAGCAATAAAATGAAGCTAGAGACTGAAAACCAATGGCTTGTTATAGTAAATCCAAATGCAGGTATTGGTAAATGCAGGCGTGATTGGAATAATATCAGCAGCCTTCTTGATAAGCATCAAATAAATTATTACCCTGTTTTCACAAAAGAACCATTACATGCTATTGATTTGGTTGTTGAGTACGTTGGCAAAGGGTTTAAAAAAATTATTGTTGTGGGTGGCGACGGTACTATGAATGAGGTTATTAACGGCATTTTCAAACAAAAGCATGTACCTTCATCCCTGATCACAACAGGCATGATTTCAGTAGGCACAGGCAATGATTGGGCACGTACATTCAACATACCTATCGACTATGAAAAAGCCATTAATATTATAAAAAAAGAAACTACCATTTTGCAGGATGCCGGTATAATAAAGTACCAAAATTCTGAAAAACAGCAAACACGATATTTTATAAACATGGCAGGCCTGGGTTTTGATGGGCTTGTAGCACAAAAAACCAATTATGATAAACTACGTGGACGAGGTAATCCTTTATTATACCTTAAAAATATCTTTACATCATTATTTACCTTCAAATCTGCTGATGCATCTATAGTTCTCGACAACAAAAATAAATTAAACTACAGGATTTTCAGTATTGGAATAGGTATTGGCAAATATAATGGTGGAGGAATGTTACAGGTGCCGAAAGCCCGGCCTGACAATGGCATTTTTGACATGACATTGATAAAGGAGTTGAGCCGCTGGTCAGTTATAGCTAGTTTAAAAAGACTTTATAACGGAACAATAGGAAAACACAAAAAAGTTGAATTTTTATCAGGCAAATCAATACGCATTGAATCAAATCCCTCTATTTTGCTCGAAGCCGACGGAGAGTCATTAGGTCATTCTCCTATTGAGCTTAAAATAGTACCCAAAAGTGTAAGAGTAATAATAAATTATTTGTAATAAAAGGAATAATCATTGCATATGGCAAAAAATGAAGACATTTTTAAAAAAATAATTTCACATTGTAAAGAATATGGTTTTGTATATCCTTCAAGCGAGATTTATGACGGACTTGCCGCTGTTTATGATTATGGGCCTAATGGAGTGGAGCTAAAAAATAATATCCGTGATTATTGGTGGAAGTCGATGATACAACACCACGAAAATATAGTAGGGCTGGATGCAGCAATTTTTATGCATCCTACTGTATGGAAAGCTTCAGGCCACGTTGATGCATTTAAAGACCCGCTAATTGACAATAAAGACTCAAAAAAACGTTACCGGGCTGATGTGCTTATTGAAGAACATATTTCAAAGCTTGAAGAAAAAATAAACAAAGAGATTAAAAAAGCAAAAAAACGATTCGGTGAAAAGTTTGATGAAAAAACTTTTAGAGAAACTAATCAAAGAGTCATTGATAATCAAAAAAAAATAGATGATATCAATAAACGGTTTGCAGATTTAATCAATAATAATGATCTGCAAGGGCTTCGTTCGTTAATTGATGAATTGCAAATTGCATGCCCGGTTTCAGGTTCACGTAACTGGACTGATGTCAGGCAGTTTAATCTAATGTTCTCAACACAAATGGGGTCTTTGAGTGATGATGCCAGCTCAATTTACCTTAGGCCGGAAACTGCACAAGGTATTTTTGTAAATTATCTTAATGTTCAAAAAACCAGCCGGAAAAAGTTGCCATTTGGTATTGCGCAGATCGGAAAAGCTTTTAGAAACGAGATTGTTGCCCGCCAGTTTATCTTCAGAATGAGAGAGTTTGAACAAATGGAAATGCAATATTTCGTTAAGCCGGGCGATGAAAAAGAATGGTATGAGTACTGGAAAAATCAACGAGTGAGGTGGCATTTGGCTTTAGGCATACCAAACGATAAATTCAGGCTTCATGACCACGATAAACTTGCACATTATGCCAATGCCGCTCTTGATATTGAGTATGAGTTCCCATTCGGCTTTAAAGAAGTTGAAGGGGTACATTCCCGCACCGATTACGATCTGAGTGCACATCAAAATTTTTCCGGTAAAAAACTGCAATATTACGACCCCGATACCAGGGAAAGTTTTGTTCCTTACGTTGTAGAAACATCAATTGGTTTGGATCGCATGTTTCTTGCCATACTGGCAAACTCTTATTGTGAAGAAACATTGGAGGATGGCTCTCAACGAACAGTCTTGAAAATACCGCCGCTAGTAGCTCCTATAAAATTAACCGTTTTGCCATTGACCAAAAAAGACGGATTGCCTGAAAAAGCAAGAGAAATCATGGATAATATCAAATACGATTTCATGTGCCAATACGACGAAAAAGATGCTATAGGGCGCCGCTACAGAAGACAAGATGCCATAGGAACTCCTTATTGTATAACTGTTGACCATCAAACCCTAGAAGACAATTCAGTAACTATACGCGAGCGAGATTCTATGCAACAGGACAGGATTAAAATAGAAAACATTTCAGAAATCGTTAATAAAAAAATAAATCCCAGGCTTTAAGTTGCATTTAGTGTAATCAAACTTTTTAACAATACTTTCAGAAGAATAATCTATACTATCATTTAGCCACCAGTATCTACTTAGTATTAAATAAATTCATGGTTCTATCAATACCAATAGTACCAAAGCTTATAATCATATCCCCGGCTGTTTTTATTTTTGTTTTAATAGTTTCCAGCTCTTCATTTTCCCATTTTCCAAGCACATATTTTACCTGGAATCCCCTGGAAAATTCATTCCCAATTCCGAATCTCAAACGGGGAAAACTGTTGTGCCCAATCATTTCAATAATACTTGCAAGTCCATTATGCCCGCCGTCTCCGCCTTTTGGCCTCATTCTTAATGTTCCCAAAGGCAAGGATACATCATCAACCACAACCAATATTTTGTCTGGTGTAAGCTTCTCTTTTTCAAGCCAGTAATTTACTGCCCGCCCACTGCGATTCATATAAGTTGAGGGTTTTATCATAGTAAAAATCCGGCTCTTATAATTAAAAACAGCTTTATCACCATACCTGGCAGGTTCAAACGCTGTGTCAAATCGTGAAGCCAGATCATCTAAAACCATAAATCCTATATTATGACGAGTACCATCATAATCAGGTCCGATATTTCCCAATCCTGCAATAAGATATTTCAAAACATATAATTTTTTTGATCAGGAAAAAATTTATAAATAAACTAAACAATATGTTTAACTATTTTACCGGAACTCGCAAAACATTTGTTTTCATAATAGAATCATAAAAAACCTTTACTCAGAAGATTCATCTTTGGTTGCTCCTTCTTCACCTTCACCCTCTTTGCCCTCTTCTTCGGCAGCCTCTTCTGCTTCTGCTTCTGCTTCTAATTCTTCTTCACCGGGTTCCATACCAATAGCAGATGCACGTGTGGTTTTGATGATAACTATAACAGATTCGGGATAGTTAAGAAACTCAATATTTTTATGATCAAGCGAACTTACCTTAACAGTATCGCCAATATCAAGATTAGAAATATCTATAGTAATGTAATCGGGAAGATCTTTAGGTAAAGCTTTTGCTCTTAATTTACGCAATAGAAGATGCAACTTACCTCCCTGCAGCAAACCGGGAGCATCGCCTTCCAACTTAACCGGGATATCAATTTTGACCGGTTTATCAGGAAATATCTCCAAAAAGTCAGCATGTAATATCTTGTCGGTAACAGGGTGAAACTGCGCATCCTGTAAAATTGCATCATATGCTTTACCGTTTAAATCAATTTTCACAAGACAAGAATCGGGAGTATAAACCAAATCCCTGAAATTTAACTCATTGGTGTAAAAATGCAGTTGTTCTTTACCACCATAAATAACACAAGGAATAAGCCCCTGCTTACGCTTTTCTTTAGCATCTTTTTTCCCTACGTTCTCCCGGAAAGAACCGCTAATAGATACTGTTTTCATATTTTTAATAAATTTTTGATTAATAATTACGGAAATAAATAAATCCGGTTAAATTTTCCTTAAAGGATGGCAAAGATACAACTTTAAAAGAAACTATCACTAAAGTTTTTTAATTAAAATCAACACTCTCCCAATAAAAAATTGCCCGGTTGGTTCCTGCGAGCTCGCAAACCGGGGTATTATCTAAGTTATTAATTACATTAATAATTTGCCCTGTATAACATATCTTACCTATCCGGTAATAATTTTGTATTATACAGGGCAATGTTAATAAAGAAAATGTAAATTTTTGAAGCAATTAAATGCCAGAAATAATTTCCTCAACAAAAAACTAGCTGCTAATAAATAGCAATTAATTTCTGCTTACTATTAAGGTTTAAAAACCAAGCAAATATTTCTATCGCATTAATTCATTTACCCTTTGCTGTATTTCAGGGTCTTGTTGATAGGCCATCATAATCTCTTCATATTCCTGATAAGACAGCCCTGCACCTTCAATCGCTTCCTGCACTTCCCTGTCGCCTTCTTCCTGCACACGATTAATCGCTTGCATAGCGTTGTCAAATGCTTCTTCTTCTTCAGCTGTTGCTTCCATTTCAGCCTCCGGATTCTGCATAGCTTCAAACATCTGGTTGAATTCCTCTACAGTAAGCCCTTCCCCCTCAATAGCTTCAACCATATTTTGTTGATTCTGCTGCTGAATTACCTGTACTTCTTGTGCAGCTTCTGCAAACATTTCCAGTTCCTCATCAGAGAAATCTGTACGTACTTCGCGTTCAGGCATTTGCTGTTGCTGAGCAGCAGCACTAAAAACGAAAGCAAATACAAATAAAAATGCTAACAGATTGTGAATTTTACTTTTTGTTTTAAACATAAATCTTAAAGTTTTGTTTTAAAAATTAATACGTTAAATACAAAGTTGTAAAAAAAATACTAGACAAACAAACTTTTATTATTATCTATCAACTTAATAAAATAATTAAATCCTGCTTTACCTTGTAAGCAAGGTATTGCAAATCCTGCTTAAATTAATTTAACATAAAATATAATCATTACCAGTTAATTAAACAAAAAAAACTGCCTTATCCGGTAAACGGACAGACAGTTTTTATTGAAAATAATTTTTATTTATTCTTTTAAATTAATTAAACTGCTTTTTCACTCATCACTATTTGATTTGTCTTTATCTGCCTTCGTATCATCTTTTTTTTCAGTACTAGCTGATTTTTTGCTTTTTGTTGTTTTTGCAGTTTTCTTTGATGAAGTTTTAGTATCAGCTTTTTCGGCAGATTTATCCTTATCATCTGCTTTATCTTCTTTCACCCCTTCAGTACCTTCATCTTCTTTTTTACTCTTGGTCTGCTTTGTTGTTTTTTTGGTAGTGGTTTTATTTACATCATCAACTTCCGACGCCTTCTTTGATGTTTTATCATCATCTGTTGATTCTGACGACTTATCATCCTTTTTTGCTTTAGCTGTTTTCTTTACATTTTGTTTTGATTCAGATTTTGCAGAAGGATCATCTTTTTTCTCATCAGCTTTAGCATCCTTCTCTTCGGATTTTATCTCGTCATCTTTTTTTGTTTTTTCTTTTTCTTCCTGCACTGATGCTTCTTCTTTAGCCTCATCTACTTCGGTTTTGCTTGTCACCTTTTGTTTAGTTTCAGCATCTTCATCTGTTTTTTCAGGTTTTTCAGCAGCATCAGTAGTTTTCGATTCAGATTTTTCTTTTGCCTTAGATTTTTCTCCGGCAGGCACATCTTCCGACTTATCATATTCGGATTTTAAATTAGCCAATGCATCAATATCACCTAAAGTGGTTTTATCTGCGCTTTCTTTAATTTTTTTGACTGCCTGCTTAGTGGATTTATCTTTGGCCTTTTTCTTTGCATTTTCACTTGCTCTTTCGGCGGCAAGTTTGTCTTGATATATTTTGGTATGTGAAACAATGATTTTTTTACTTTCCTTATTAAATTCTATTACCTTAAAGTCAAGAGTTTCATCCATTTTGGCTGTGGTTCCATCTTCTTTTACGATATGGCGTGTTGGTGCAAACCCTTCTACTCCATATGGTAATGCGATAATAACACCTTTATCGGATGAACCGACTATTGTTCCCTTATGCACAGAATCTATAGTAAAGACCGTTTCAAAAACATCCCATGGGTTTTCTTCTAATTGTTTATGGCCGAGACTCAATCGCCTGTTTTCCTTATCAACATCTAGTACAACAACATCTATTTTTTCACCAATTTTGGTAAACTCGGCAGGATGTTTAATTTTTTTACTCCATGACAGGTCGCTGATATGAATCAATCCATCAACACCTTCTTCGAGTTCAACAAAAATACCAAAGTTGGTAAAATTTCTGACAGTTGCAGTATGCTTTGACTTTGGCGGATATTTCTCATGAATGTTTTCCCATGGGTCAGGTATAAGTTGTTTGATGCCAAGTGACATTTTTCTTTCTTCTCGGTCAATAGTTAGTATAACAGCTTCGACTTCATCACCAACTTTCAGAAAATCTTGTGCAGTACGTAGGTGCTGTGACCATGACATCTCAGAAACATGTATCAAGCCTTCAACACCGGGGGCTATTTCGATAAATGCGCCATAATCGGCAATAACAACTATGCGCCCTTTAACCTTATCGCCTACTTTAAGATTTGGGTCAAGCGAATCCCATGGATGTGGTGTAAGCTGTTTTAATCCTAATGCAATACGCTTTTTATTATCATCAAAATCTAATATAACAACATTAATCTTTTGATCCAGCTCAACAATTTCTTCGGGATGGTTAATACGTCCCCATGAAAGATCGGTAATATGAATAAGGCCATCAACTCCGCCAAGATCAATAAATACACCGTAAGATGTGATATTTTTTACTGTACCTTCAAGTATTTGACCTTTTTCAAGTTTAGAAATTATTTCGGCTTTTTGAACTTCAAGTTCCTCTTCAATAAGTGCTTTATGAGAAACAACAACATTTTTATATTCATGATTTATCTTAACCACCTTGAATTCCATGGTTTTACCCACATAAATGTCGTAATCCCTTATAGGTTTTACATCAATCTGCGAACCCGGTAAAAATGCTTCAATACCAAAAACATCAACAATCAACCCACCTTTGGTCCTGCATTTAACATAACCGTTTATAACTTCGTCTTTCTCCTTCGCCTCATTTATTCTCTCCCATGAACGTAATGTACGTGCCTTTTTATGTGATAAAATAAGTTGGCCCGACTGATCTTCCTGGCTTTCTACATATACTTCAAGACTATCGCCAATTTTTAAATCGGGGTTATATCTAACTTCCGCAGCCGGAATAACTCCATCAGACTTAAAACCAATATTTACAACAACTTCCCTGTTATTGATAGAAACAACTGTGCCGTCAATGACTTCACCCTCCCCTATTGATTTAAGGGTTTCATCATACATGCTCTCAAGTTTTTTCTTCTCTTCTTCTGAATAAAGTTCCTGCTTTTTATCTACAGAATCCCAGTCAAATTCTTCCGGCTCTGGCATGGTATCTATTGCTATCGCTGAGCCATCCTCATCTTTTTTTAATTCAACATCTTGTGATTCATTATTCTTTGAATCTTCAGGGATGTCTTGATCTGTTTTTTTCTCTTGATTACCAGCTTCAAGATTTTCTGGCTGCTCATTAGCAGTATTATCAGTTTTTTGATTCGCTTCTTCCGAAGGTTTTGAGTTTTTGTTTTCTTCTGACATTAGGTAATTTTAATTATACTGTGGTTTAATTTTGTTAAAAAAAACCGGGTTAAACAATTGATTTAATTAGCCCTAAAAAAGGGACTGCAAAATTAGGAAAAAACAAACAAACAACAAATATTAATTATCAAATTTATCGTTTTGAAAGTTCAATTATCAAATGCAACTTTTATGAATAAAGGACAAAACAGATATATTTTTCAAAATAAAGAAGGGGGAAATTTTTTCATGAATAAAACCATTTTGGCCGGAGATATTTTAAAACCTTGCAATTACAGTTTGGCCGGCTTTCACACAATCTCCATTTTTAACAGAAATTTTTGCATCACAAGGCACAAAGACATCAACCCTTGATCCAAATTTTATAAAGCCCAGCTCTTCGCCTTGTTCAATAATGTCGCCAGGTTTTGAATAGCAAACAATTCTTCTTGCAACTACACCGGCTATTTGTCTTATCAATACCGGTTTTTGTTTTTCGGTTATAAGCGCAACAGTATTGCGTTCATTTTCTTCGGAAGATTTGGGAAGCCATGCAGCAAAATATTTTCCTGGACTATGTTTAACATAATCAACAATACCCTTAACAGGGCTGCGGTTCAAATGAACGTTTAAAGGCGACATAAATACAGATATTTGCATCATTTCTTTTCTGAAGTATTCTTTTTCTAAAGTTTTTTCAACGGCAACAACCTTTCCGTCGGCGGCAGAATATATAGAACCGGGTATGGAAACAATTTTACGTGAGGGTGACCTGAAAAAAAAGATGATAAATAAAAAGAAAACAAATAACAGCCCGTAAATAACAAAATGATACACACTTTGTTTTTCTTCAATTACATTAACAACTATGGCTAAAGCTATTATCATCATTAATGTAATAACTAGTGTAGTGTATCCTTCTTTGTGAATTCGCATCTTTTACCACCTATCAAATAATACTGTAATTTAATTAAGTTATAAAAAGTAAATAAATAAATACAAAGGGAGCTGAAATTAAAACACCGTCAAACCTATCGAGTATACCACCATGACCCGGTAAAATTTTTCCGCTGTCTTTGGTATTATTACTTCTTTTGATCAATGACTCAAAAAGATCGCCATAAGTACCAAACACAATAATAATTAAGGCAATTACAAACCAATTGACCATTGTAATATCTCTAAATATTACAGAAATTGCTATTGTGGCCAAAAGTGCCAAAACAGCACCTCCAATCATGCCTTCCCAGGTTTTATTTGGTGAAACTCTTTTAAACAACTTTTTCTTCCCAAAAACAGAACCAACCAAATAAGCAGAAGTTTCATTAATCCATACTATTAAAAAAAACCCCAGTAAGAATTGTATGTTATATCCTTCTCCACTAAGGTTAGGATCAGGAAAATATGATAACAATGAAAAAGGAACTGCAATATAAATAAGCCCTGTTAATGTATAAGATATATTTGCAAAAGGTTTAGGTTTTTTACGATACAACTCTAATAGCAAAATAACAAATACCGGTAAAAAACTAAAAAGCAATAACTTAAAAGATGCGATATTAAGCGTTATTAATGCGTTAGAAACAAAAATGAATACCCCGGCTATAGTTCCTGCAATTTTATTAGGAAAAATAGTTCCTGACTCCGATAGAGTATAAAACTCCCATAAACCCAGGATGGTAATAAAAAGAAATAAGAATAAAAAAATTTTGTGATCTGCAAAAATACAGCCCAAAATCAATACAATGAAAACCAGACCAGTAATTATCCTTTTTCGCAAATTATTCACAACATAAAAGCGTTTTATTCTTCGTTACCCCACAAATATATGCATAAAAGAGGTTGAAATTTTAAAAATTAAAGAAAATTTATAAAAAGCATTACCCTAATTTCGCATCCGGAAGTCGCTGTGATACTTTTAATTCCATCTCCCTTAAATAACATTGTGCTTTGTGCAAGAACGAATGACTGCAGGATAGAGCTATTTTATTATTTTATTTTTTAGGGGCAAATTGACATTGCTTCTTGCCAAACAAGTTCAAAGAATAATAAACAAATCCTGAAAAAAATTACTTAAATTTTAATCCTGTAGTTGATTTACAATATTATCCGCTTTAGCTTAAATCTTCTTTAGTTATTATGTTTTTGGCTTTTAAAACATCGTCCTGGCTGACATATACTTCTAATTCACCAAAAAGATATACTGAATCTTTTTTATTAACAATAACACTATTTATACCATTATCTTTAAGCACGGCTTTAACAATACCTGCTTTATGCTCAAATTGAGTAGAATAAATTCTTTTCCAATCATCCATAATCAAGCAGGGTCATCAATTAGAAATAAAAAAAGTTTTTTTGGGCCATGAGCACCCATTACCAATGTTTTTTCAATATCTGCCGTACGGCTTGGCCCACTTATAAACGAAATAAACTGAGGTATTTTATTATATTTCGATTTTACGCCATTTAAAGCTTTAAAGATGTCTTCTATGATCTGACTGGTATATGCAAATACAAAATGCACCGGAGAAGTAAAGTATTGACGACGCTCAGGTTTATTTTCAGCAGTAACCATTATAGTGCCGGTTTGGGAAATTAAATACTCGCATCGTGTTAATGAACAGTCTGCAGCATCGAGTTTTTTATCATCAGTTATATAATTCAAATCATATTTTTCCAATAGACCAATCAATTCATAATCTTTGCAAAACAATTCCGTTAAGGAATACTCTTGCATAATTGCCTTAAGGTTTTGGCAAAACTCTATTTCATTGGCACAATAAACAAACTTTCCGCCCAGGTTTTTAAAAGCATTGGCAAAACATATTTCAGGGATTTCGCTGCTATCTTTGAATAATTTAAAATCGAAATTAGAATCAACAAAAGGGGAGTCTGCACTTATTGCCAATGCTTCTCTTATGCTTTTTAACACCTTTTCTCTTGGTGCAGTTTCTTCCATATTTGATTGTTGTTAAGGTTAACCGCTTCAGCCACAAGCAGCAGGTTCTTTTATTTATTGTTTCGTTTCTCTGTGGTTTCAGGTTTTAGCTTTTTTGATTCATCCTGATATGATTGGCTGTTATTTTCGTGAACAGCAGCCTTTGGTTCTTTATCTTCATCTTTTTTGGACTTTTTGGAGGTGGCGGTCTTTTTTTCATCTTTTTTATCAGTCTCTTCCTCTTCTTTTTTGAAAGGGCGTTCGCCAAATATTTTTACCATGTCTTCATTGAAGATAACCTCTTTATCTAGAAGCTTTTCAGCAAGTTTAATCAAATTATTCTTATCGTCAACCAATATTTTCTTTGCTCTTTTATAAGCTTTTTCAACAAGGGCACTCACCTCTTCATCAATTGTTTGTGCAGTTTTTTCAGAATATGGTTTTGTAAAATTATATTCTGACCGGCCACTGGAATCATAATAACTTATATTCCCTATTTTTGGATTTAGCCCAAAATATACTATCATTGCATAGGCTTGTTTTGTTACTCTTTCCAGGTCATTTAGTGCTCCTGTTGAGACATTACCAAATATTATTTCTTCGGCAGCTCTTCCGCCTAATGCGGCGGTAATTTCATCAAACATTTGCTCTTCGGTTGATAATTGTCTTTCTTCGGGCAAATACCATGCAGCACCTAAGGCTTTTCCCCTGGGTACAATAGTTACTTTTACCAATGGATGTGCATGTTCAAGTTTCCAGTTTACGGCGGCATGGCCGGCCTCGTGATAGGCTATAGCTTTTTTTTCGTTGGGGGATATTATTTTGTTTCTTTTTTCCAATCCGCCAATAATGCGATCAATAGCATCAAGGAAGTCTTGTCTTTCAACAGCTTTTTTATTTCTCCTGGCAGCAATAAGAGCTGCCTCATTACTGACATTAGCAATATCGGCACCTGAAAACCCAGGTGTTTGCTTGGCCAGAAAATCAACACTTACGTCGTCGGCAAGCTTTAATGGTTTAACATGAACTTTGAATATTGCTTCACGTTCTTTCAGGTCGGGCATTTCAACATGTATTTGCCTGTCAAACCTTCCTGCCCTCAGCAAAGCCCGGTCAAGAATATCAGCACGATTTGTGGCTGCCAGGATAATAACGCCTGAGTTAGTATCAAAACCATCCATTTCAGAAAGCAATGAGTTTAAGGTATTTTCACGCTCATCATTGGCACCTGTCATGGGGTTTTTGCCCCTGGCACGTCCTATAGCATCAATCTCATCTATAAAAATAATACATGGAGCTTTTTCCTTGGCATTTTTAAAAAGATCACGTACTCTTGAAGCTCCAACCCCGACAAACATTTCAACAAAATCTGAGCCGCTAAGCGAGAAAAAAGGCACCTGGGCTTCACCTGCAACAGCTTTTGCAAGCAAAGTTTTACCTGTTCCGGGTGGCCCAACTATTATTGCTCCTTTTGGTATAGAACCTCCTATTTCGGTAAATTTTTGCGGATTTTTCAGAAACTCTACTATCTCCATTATCTCAACTTTAGCTTCTTCCAACCCTGCAACATTATTAAAATCTACAGTAACATTAGTATTACTGTCATACAACTTAGCCTTTGATTTACCAACATTAAAAATCTGCCCGCCCCCAGAAGCACGAGCCATACGACGTATTATAAAAATCCAGAAAGCAATAAGAAGCCCGATAGGAATAAGCCAACTTAATATATCACTCCCCCAGTCGCGCCTTTGATCATAATATATGGGAGGCTCTGCAACCTCTGCTTCCTCAGTAGCTTTGTCAACCCTTGAAATAAAAACATCAACTGATCCTATCCTGAAAGTATAATGCGGGGTTGTCCTTTCCTCACGACCGAAACCGGGCTCTTCAATATCATCATATTTTTCCTGGTCTAAACGATCTTCCTTAATATATACCTCAACGATCTCTTCGTTTATAACTTTAACCCTGTCAACATCACCTGCTTTTAGCATATCATTGATAAATCGCTGCTGAGATATTTCAACAGCTCCACCTCCCCAGTTCATAAATTGCAAACCTATAAATAACAAAGCAAGAAGACCATATATCCAATAAAAATTAAAACCGGGCTTATTCGGCTTAATGTTTTTTTCTTGTCGGCCTTGATTCTTACTTTGGGAAGGTTGATCCTTTTGTGGGTTACCTTTATCCATCTATGTAGTTTTAATATTAAATGTTTCTATATTTTTAAAAGGAGCATCGGCCCATAAATCCTCCAGTTTATAATGATCTCTTACCTCTTCCTGAAATACATGTACTACTACATCCAAATAATCCAGCAGTATCCATTCTGCATTAGTAACTCCTTCACGCCTGCTGGGAAAACAACCTGTGTGCTTTTTTACAAATTCCTCAACAGATTCGGCGATTGCACCTACATGTGTCCGGGAAGTTCCATGACAAATTATAAAATAATCACAAATAGCAATATTAAATTTTGATAAATCTAAACAAACAATTTCTAAACCTTTTTTTTCTTCTATTCCTTCAATTATATAATTAACAAATATTTCAGTATCAATCTTTTCTTTGAATTGGGTCATTCCTGGTTTTTTGATTCTACATTTTTTGCAAAGATAATCAATTTTTATGAGTTTTGCTTATATTGTTCTTTTTATGAAGTTTTATAAAAAGATAAATTAACTTAATTTATGATTGTTTTATATTCCCCCTGGCCTAATATATACAGTTAAGTTTTAATCTTTAATTTGAAACATTTTAAACCCTAAACATAAAAATAATGTTATCTTCATCACATAAAAAACGCTTAAAGATATGTTTACATTATTAAACAAAAAAGGATTATTATCGGAAGCATATTTTAAAACTTCCCGCAGCAGTGGCCCGGGAGGACAAAATGTAAATAAAGTCAATACAAAAGTTGAACTGCGTTTTAATATTAAAAACTCACAATATTTAACAGACCAACAAAAAGAAGTACTATTGCAAAAACTTAAGCACAGGATTAACTCAGAGGGTGAGCTTATCATCACTTCCGAAGCAACACGTTCGCAGTTCAGGAACAAAAAACACAGTATATCCGGGTTTTTTGACTTATTAAACAATGCATTTGCTACACGTAAAAAAAGAATCGCTACAAAGCCAACAAAAAAATCAAATAAAAAAAGACTGGAATTAAAAAGAAAACACTCTAAAAAAAAACAACTTAGAAAAAAGCCGGGTATCTGATCAAACATTTAACGAAATATTATGAACCATCAAAACATAATTAAAAATAAAATATATGTCTCAAGTATTGACTCTACCAACCGGGAAATGTTCAAATTGATTAAAAGAAATAAACTTACTGAGGGGACAGTATTATGGACTAATGATCAACACTCCGGTAAAGGTTTAGATAAAGCAATATGGGAGAGTGATAAAGGTATGAACATCACCGCCTCTTATTTATTTTGTCCTGAATTTCTTGAACCTGAAAATCAATTCGATTTGAATAAAGCTATTTCGTTGGGTGTTTATGATGCAATAAAAAGTATTTTACAGACAAATTTTTACGTTTGGATCAAATGGCCCAACGATATTTTGGTTAATGAAAAAAAGATTGCAGGGATACTTACCGAAAACATTATACAAGGTTCAGAAATAAAATATTCTGTTGCAGGTGTAGGTATAAATGCAAATCAAACAAAATTCAGTAAATTTCCCCGCACTCCTACATCATTAAAACTACTGACAGGAAACAATTATAATATTTCAGAATGTGTAGATATACTTTTCTATAATTTAGAAAAAAGATATTTGATGCTGAAAAACGGTTTGAAAGAACAGTTAAACCATGATTATCTCAATAATTTATACAAATATGGTGAAAAAGCAAATTACCATGCCAATGACAAAACTTTTATGGCAACAATTTGTGGGGTCGATAAACACGGTAAACTGCTTCTTAAAAATAAAAATGGAAAAATCATAGCTTTTGATTTTAAAGAAGTCCGGTTTATTGATTAAACTCTGCGTTAACGCATCAGCATCAAGGGTTTTTTATATTATATGCAGATAGCCGGTAACCATTAATGGATGCCAATACTTAATAGTTTTTTGATTGAATTCTAGCTTGTCAACCGTTACTTTCATAAAAGTATAAAAGATAAGGGTTGTATATGCCAGGATTTTACTCAAACAATTCCTTGATCTTATCAGCTAACATGTCAACGAAATTCTGTAGTGGGTTTGCTGCCACCATTTCCATGAACGCTGTTAATTCGGCATCAAATATCAGCTCAACCTCACACCGGTCTTTATCGTAAGAATAAAAATAGCAATCAAGGTTATAATCCACGGGATTACTGCCATCTGAAACAATATTAATTTGACTGCAAGGTTTTTTTGATGCAATACGCATAGAAAGATCGCCTATGCCTTCTATTTTAAACGAACATGAATCGCCATCTACTTTCCAGTTGCTAACCTCCTGAGGCAATAATTTTTCGAAATTGCTGAAATCAGCCATAAATTCATAAACCACTTGACATGAGGCATTTACAATTACCTTTTTACTTTCAAATTTTGTCATAGATTGTTAGTAAAAATTTATATTAACCAAAAATTTTGAAACTTAATGTTTTTTTATTTCCCCCAGGCCTGCGGATCTTTTCGCCATTTTTTAAGCAAATCAATTTCATTGCTTTTAATGTAGCCCTGTTTTGATGCAACATCAATAAGCACATTATAATCAGTTAAGGTAAACAATTCACAACCGGCTTTTTTAAAGTTCTCTACAGCTAAAGCAAATCCATAGGTAAAAACAGCAAGCATTCCAACAACATTGCATCCGCTGTTTCTAAGGCTCTCGACTGCCGAAAGGCTGCTTTGGCCTGTAGATATCAAATCCTCAACCACAACAACTTCCCAACCTTTATTTATACCGCCTTCAACCTTATTTCCCAGGCCATGTTCTTTTTTGCCGGTTCTAACATATACAAAGGGAAGCTTTAAATAATCGGCAATCAAAACACCATGAGGAATTCCACCGGTAGCAACTCCGGCAATACAACCGGGCATCTCAAACTTATCATGCAGTAAAGAAATCATAGATTCTATAACCAGCCGCCGGGTTTCCGGAAATGATAAAATCCTGCGATTATCACAATAAATAGGTGATCTTATACCTGATGCCCAGGTAAAGGGATTACTAACATTTAACTTAACAGCTTCGATTTTTAATAAACTCTTAGCTATATTTGCACTTATATTATCATTTAATTTCATAGGACAAATGTATAAAGTTTTTATCAACGATAGAAAAATAATATTAACAAACAAAATAAAGGAATATCAAAAAGATAACACAGTAATATTTTATATTAAAAGCGAAAAAGATTTTAAACAAAAAATTTATTCATTCTTAAGCGGAATATATAAACAAAAAAATACCTTGTATGTTATAAACAATGACCCCGATAAAATGTGGGCATATCTTAATAATTATACTGTATCAATTGAAGCAGCAGGCGGATTGGTAATTAATCCTCCGGGAGACCTGTTGTTTATATACAGATACTTAAAATGGGATTTACCCAAAGGCAAGAGAGAACCGGATGAAAACCCTGAAACAACAGCAAAAAGAGAAGTTATGGAAGAATGCGGAGTGGGTGATCTGAAAATTATCAAACCATTACCCTCTACTTTCCATATGTATCAATTGTCTTCAGATAAATGGGCTTTAAAAAAAACTATATGGTATCTGATGCGTTCTGATGACTGGAAAAATCCAAAGCCACAATATAATGAAGACATTAGACAGGCAATATGGGTGCATCCTGAAAATGTCAACTATTATTTAAAAAACACTTATCCTTCGATTATATTCTTAATCGAAAATCATCTTAACTTATAATTTCCCTGCCTTAATTATATTGATCAATAACTTTTTCGATTTTTCTTTCAAGGCCTCTGCTTGGAAATGGAGCTGAATTATCTATAATTTTTCCTTCGGGATCTATTAAAACAAAAAATGGAAATTGACGAACTTTATACCTGTCAAGCAACCTGAAATTCTGATTAAAATGATAAAAATCCCAGTTATATCTATTGCTGTTAATAAATCGCTTATAATCAGAGTAATGCCTGTCGACAGATATGCTTAAAAAAGTAACAGTGTCGCCATATTTTTCATATAAATCATTCAAAACACTAAATTCTGCATGGCAAGGCATACACCATGAAGTCCAAAAATTAAGCAGAAGAAGCTTTCCATTATAATCTTCGATACAAACAATTTTACCGTTTTTTGTTTCCAGGTCAAGATTGGGAGCGGGATACCCCTCAGCCATGTAATTAAATCTTTTGAGTGTATTAGAAGCGATTTTCCTGTGCTGAGGAAATTTACTGTTATTTTTCACATATTCAACTATAGAAGCAACATTATGTTTATTATAATCGGGGTTATGGTACATGTCTTTTAAACCTTTAAGCATAACTAATTCCCTTAAAACTTCATTGCGCAACACTGTATCTTTGCCAAGCGAATCCATTAAAGCATAGTAACTGTTATGCCTGTTTACTGATACAGTAAGATCTTCGGTTCTTATATTTCTGCTTCCTGTAAAAATATACCTGTCAAAAACAGTATTAAAAAAATCCATATACCGTGTATTCTCATATAAAACAGGCCTATCAATAATATATTCATCAAATAGCCGTAAAGGGTTTTTTAGGTTAGCTATACGATAATATAATGCAAATTTATATTCATAATGGTTTTTAAAATATGAATTGTGTTCTATTGTATCAATTTTAAAAAGGGAGTCGGCATATTCTTTAAATTCTCTAAAAGGCTTATTAAGCCTACGCCTGCCAATATCAGAAATATGTTCGGATAAAAAATCATTAAAGCTGCTATTAAGCTTAGATATCGCTTCGTTTAGTTTGTCAGGTTTGTTGTCTTTATATAATTCAAAATTAAAACTCCATGGATCAAGATAGGGATTACGCCTGTCGTCAAGTGTGTCAAAATTCAAAGTATCAAAATCAATTTTATATTCACGGCCGGGTTCAACATAATGGCCCATTCTTGCATGATCAATCCGGTAAAAAATATAAATTGGCTCATATGTTTCAAACTCCAGTAAAAACGACCCGTTTTTATCAATGACAGCATCATCAAGTTCTTTAGTGGTATAAGTAATCTGATCGGAATATTTCATCAGCCTGATGTGCCTGTTTTCAGCTCCCGGAAAATTACCGTTAATTATCACCGAAAAGTCAGAGGCACTAATTGGTGTAAACAAGAAAAAAATATAAAACACAAAAAAATACTTCATGTTTGCTGTATTTATATTATCCACATATATTCCTAATAACCATCAGTATGTTATTGCCCAATTACAAAGAAAATTCCAACGTTGTATTAAACGACAATTAAATAAAAATATTTTAGTGTGTTATTTTTATAGCCTCAGGCACAAAAGGTGCTGGGTCACCGCCATTTATTATAATATCACGAACTATCGAAGAATTTAATGCCGTATATTCAGGTGTGGTGAGTAAAAAAACCGTATCAATTTCAGGATACATTTGTTTATTAATTTGGCCAATGCTTCGTTCGAATTCAAAATCAGCCGAAGTTCTTAACCCTCTCAAAATATAATTTGCCCCTACTTTTTTGCAAAAATCAACGGTTAATCCACTGTAAGTCATAATTTCAACAGAGCTATAACTTATAAAAACCTTATGCAACCAATCAATTCTTGTTTCAATAGGAAAAAAGTCTTCTTTTTGAATATTCTCTCCAATCGCAATTATAATTTTATCAAAAAGCGGCACGGCTCTTTTTATAATTGACTCATGGCCTCGTGTAATTGGGTCAAATGAACCCGGAAATATAGCAATTTTATCCATCACAAAAAAATATTTTGACTATTAAAAAACAAACAAGCTTTTAACAAAAACATACAATATTAATAAATTTATAATTATGGTTGCTAAATAAAATTGAGATTTGAAAATATGCTAAAATGAACTCTGCCATATCTTCTTTCTTCAACAAAATCATCCAAACAATCGAGTTTTATCTCCTGACCATGTTCAATGATTAGCCATCCATCATCATTAATTAAATTATTTTCGAAAACTAGTTTGTGTATATTTTTAATTCTTTGGTGATTATAGGGCGGGTCTGCAAAAATAATATCAAATTTTTTTTTGCATATGTTAAGAAAATGATGAACATCATCCCTGACAACTTTTACAATTGGCAGTTCTAAGGTTTCTACCTGCTGTCTGATAAATTTAACCAACTTATAATTCATTTCAACTGCATGTACTTGTTTTACACCTCTTGATGCAAACTCGTATGAAATATTACCGGTTCCGGCAAAAAGATCCAATACAGATATATTTTCAAAATTAAAGTTATTGCTAATAACATTAAAAATGGATTCTTTAGCAAGATCAGTAGTAGGCCTGATGTGCAAATTGACAGGTAAATGAATTTTACGTCTTTTATGTTTTCCTCCTATTATCCGCACGCATTGACATTTAACAAATTATAAAAATAATTGTGTGGTATTTGATCAAAAACTTCGTGATATTTAAAAAGATCGCTACGTGATCCTAAATCAATATTTTGAAAATATAATTTTAGATTTTTATAAATATCTGCTTCCAGGCTTGCCTTACCAACTATCATAATATTTAAACTTTCGGCAGCAAGGCCTGACTGTTCCATTACATAAAACAGGTAATACAACAGATCATCCCAACTTTGGTAATTAAAAGAATTAAAAAAAACTAAATTACCCGAATTCAAAATAACAATTTCAAAATGCCCGTTTTGAATATGCAAAACGATATCAGCTTGATATCCGCCATATCGCACATCATATAAAACACTCTCTATAAGTGCTGTAGAAAAATGGCGTAATCTATATTCAGAAAACAGATTATCAAAAGTCTGTTTTAAAATATCAGGCAACGGATATATTACATAAGCATCCAGGTTATAAAGCTTTTCTGAGCATATGATATCATCATCCTGAACTATGTGATTAAACCTCAGATAAGTATCTTTTTCTTGTTCGTCAAAAAGTGTTGAAGGAATAAAAACACTATGTTTGGATACATAAACCAAAGTAATTCTTTCAAAGCCTGAAATTAGAAAGTCATTGTTGCGAACTACTCCCTCAATACTGTTTAGCTGTGGCTCAAGCCCCATAGAATCATCAAACTCATACGACTCCAAAACACGGTATTGAAAGCGATCGTTATCAAGTATGCAATATGAAAACGAGCCGGGTGATAATTCAATGGACAAAAAATGCTTGCCATTGAACCCCGGCTGAAAGGATTCATCTATAAGTGAGTATTTTTTATTCACATGGTAATCATACATTTCTTTGATTACTCCCAGTTACCGTCAAGCGATGCTTGATGCATTGAACCAACCGCCAACCCTTCTTCACGTCGATAATATATTTGGTACTCAAGCCCTTTCATATAATGCGATATTTCGGTTGAAGCCTTGAAAACAGGCAGTTCAACCAACCCCCTTTCTATCTTACCAGCTTCAAGCGAAAATCTTTCACCACCACTAAAAGGCACATAAGGTAAAGAGTCAATCGGATATCTAACTTTAGCAAATAAACTGTCTTTCACATAAACCCAGGAGGTGTCACGCTCTACAATTCCTTTTTGTACAGCCTGGGATTCGGTTAAAGTGTCAGGCACGGTTCCTATTGCCCTTACCAAAGGCAGTGAATCGTTTTTGATGAATTCAACAAGTGAATCAAGATCACCGGTGAATCTCTGATAACGTGTACGATGTGCCCTTTGAGCATCCCTGATATCTCTTAAACGCTCAATTACTTTCGCTTCCCTGGCTCTTGCTTCACGCTCAAAATGAACAGGCTCCATTATAGAATCATAAATAAGATAAACCAAAACCAATATTACAATGGTTAGTAAAATTTGAATCGCTCTTTTCATATTTTTTATTATTATAAATTTTAATGTGCTTTAAATCAGCTTGTTATTAAAAAACGCTACTATTACTTTTATTAATTATTAATAATCATTTAAAAAAACATTGTGCAAATATTCAATTTTTTTTTTAAAAACTACTAAAAAAACAAACATTTTTATACAATATTTTTTTTATTAACAAATCTTTTAATATTTTTTATCAATATCAACATAACATTAATAATGAAAAATACTACAATCTTTTGCAAACTAAACCGGTATTTATTCAATTTAAGCACAAATTTTATTTCTATGTTGTATTGATATGTTTATCTTACAAATTTAGTTGTAATAAAAATTTTATTATTGTTCAAATCAAGTCATTAAATAAAAAACGAAAATACCTTAAGAAAAAATAAAATATTACATTTGTCTACTGGCAAGCCTTATAAAGGTTTTGTAATTTAAACTACAGCACTAATATTTATTAACCCATTCTAATTCAATTATCTATTGTCCAAAAAAAAACGCAAACATGATTATAAAATTGCTTGCGGCGAATTTGTGGTTTTTTTGACAACAGTTAAAATTTAATAAAACTATTTGTCATGCATTCAAAAAAAATTCTCGAAAAAGTTATTATCAAAGTTTTGGAAAGGTTGGGGGTTCCTGAAAAAGACGGGCAAACTACTGCAAACGTATTATTATCTGCAGAACTACGAAATATTCAATCTCATGGCATTATTCGTTTTCCTGGTTATGTAAGATTATTGGAAAATGGAAAAATAAACCCCATACCATCAATAAAAACTTTACATGAAACTCTTTCCACAGCAGTTATTGATGGTGACAACGGATTAGGTATGGTTGTAGCCGTTAAAGCTATGGAGGCAGCTATTGAAAAAGCTAAAACTGCGGGAACGGGATGGGTTGCTGTTAACAATTCCAACCATTATGGTATAGCAGGCTATTACTCGATGATGGCTTTAAAACATGATATGACAGGCATAAGTATGACCAATGCCAATCCATTAGTAGCGCCAACATTTTCAAAAGACCGGTTGCTCGGAACAAATCCTGTTTCTGTTGCAATACCGGCGGGTAAAGAGCCGCCATTTGTTATGGATATGGCTACTTCTTCTATTGCCCGGGGCAAACTTTATTTGAAGCAAATAAACAACGAAAAGGTTAAGCATGGGTATGTTCAGGATGCTGGTGGTAAACCAAGCAAAAATCCCGCAATACTGGAAGAGGGTGGTGCCATATTACCTCTTGGCAGCTCGTTTGAATATGGAAGCCACAAAGGTTATTGTATGGCTGCTGTTATTGACATATTGTCGGCTATATTTTCAGGGGCGGGATTTGGCCCTTTTGTCCCTCCATCTGTTGCTTACCTGGAACCACCAAAAGCAGGTACAGGCAAGGGCACGGGTCATTTTTTTGGAGCAATGAGAATTGATGCTTTTCAAACAAAAGATGTATTTAAAAATAATATGGACAAGTGGATAAAAACATTCAGAAACGCCGAACCCATTGATGAAAACAACAGGGTGTTGATACCGGGCGACCCTGAACATCAGGCAGAACTACAAAACAAAGACAAACCAATTATGCTTAATAATGAATTAACAAAGCAAATAAAGCTTATATGCAAAAAACATGATGTAAGGTGGGGCTAAAAATCAAAAAATTCCCTTCTTTGCTCATACTTTAAATCCTGCAATACCGGTGATTTGACCCTGATAGTTAAATTATAGCTCCTTCTGAATCCAAATGGAACCCAGTTTATCATCATCTCCCAGCAATGAAGGTCGCGATAAATATCAATAGATGTATAAGTAATATCATTGTTTTTAAAATCATAACCTGTAGAAACTCCTATTCGCCATTTTGATGTCAAACGGATATTCCCATTCATAGAAAGGGTTTGATTATAATCTCTTTGAGCATCATAAGTTCTTTGATCTATACGGCTGGTATAATTTAAATTATAAGACAGCCGCAAGTTCCAGGGAACTGAATAATCAATTGCACCCTCAACTGCATCAGTTCGCTGATCAGTTTCATCAAAACCATTTCCCGTATAACCCTGTTCATCAGGAGATTCTCCACCCTGCTGACCTCCTTCCATTGATCCGTTACCCGCATTGCCACCTCTACCTCCTTCTCCACCACTCAAATTATAACTGAAACTTAAATTCCAATTAGTATTGGTTAAACTCAATAACCTTTGTTCTTTATCCCACAAAAACTTATCTATGCGATTATTATTTTCATCCACAGCATAAGGAGTCCACGTACTGCTGAATGAAATATCAAAATCATCAAACAACCTGGTTCTTCCACTTAATCTTATATCAGAAAAATTCAAAGAATCTCTTGCAAGATCATAAGACCCCGAAATATTGAAATTATCTATAAGTGTGACTTTTCTCTCACTACCATCTTCTCTTGATCTGACTTTTATTTCGAGATTATTGGCAATAGCAAAATTTATTGCTCCTGACCTCCCGCTCGGAGGAACTCCATAAATACCTCCTTCAAATACAGAGTAAGACACAGGCTCATCATAACCGGGATGAGAGTATTCCTCGTAATAGCCCCAGAATGGGTCAGAAAAATCAGGCCGGTAGCTAAAATTGACAATAGGCCTTATTACATGCCTGACGGCAGATACCGGCCCCCTCCTAAAACCACGCATCCCATAAATATTTGTGCTGATCCCGGTACGGACATTAAACTCTCGGGCTGCCCTAAAACAGGGTATTGTATCCGTAACAACTTCTCCGTATTCAGAACCATTGGGCGACGAAATCTCAAACTCATCACCAACCCATTCACGCTCAATAGTTTGAAAATACCACCTCTCTGTATAATTAACCGATGAAGATACATTGAAATGATTTAATAAATTGAAATTATGAGAAATCGGTATATTATGACGTAAACCACTGTTCATATTTCTCCATGTTTCACTTTTAAGAAATAATGAATCGGTAGTCTTTATTTGATTACGCGCATTCATATCATAACTTATGCTAATATCTTCATACCAACGTGTGCCTACTCCTCCACCATCACCCCTGAAAGGAAAAAAACGACTGACACTAAAGGCCAACTCAGGAAGATTCATATCAATTTGCTCTGTTATTGTATTTTGACTATGTCTTAAATTGGTCGAAAAGTTATAACGTCCATCACCCCATGTAGCCGAATAAGCAATATTTGACTGAAATGTGTTTGAAAGATAATCTTGAGTTGTTTCAGGATCATAACGGTTATATTGACTCGAACCGGCATTTACATTAGCCCGGAACATACTGTTTGGACGAGCCCTGGGATCCTGACTGTGATTCCATCTTACCCTGAAGTCCCTCTGACGGCTATAATCCGGCAAACCCTCTTCTCCATCTATATTTATAGCATAATTTATATTAAAGTTACCGCTATAACGATACCTTAAATTATAACGCGATTCGGTTTTAAGAGCCCAACTTCCACGCGAATAAATATCACCCTTTAATGAAAGGTCAACATAATCGCTAATCCCCCAGTAAAAACCACCATCTTTTAAATAAAAACCACGATTTGATGATTCACCATAAGACGGAATGAGAATCCCGGAAGCCTGACTCGTAGTATTTGGAAAAAAACCAAAAGGTATAGCTATAGGCAAAGGTATTCCCATCAAATAAAAATTTGCCGGCCCGGTAACAATTCTTTCCTCCATCACCTTGGCTTTTTGAAAACCTATATGAAAATGGGGATCAGGTTTATCACAAGTGGTGTACTTCCCACCACCAACATGAATAGTCTCATCATCCATCAATTTTACGGCACTGCCATGCAAAAAACCATCAGCCTCCTCAGTAACCACATCAACTGTCCTGCCTTTCTCAGTTTCAAAATTGTACCTTATCTCTTTGGCTTGATAACTCTGACCCTTCTCTGTAAAAATAGGCAACCCACGCATAACACCCGCTGTATCAGGCAGTCCGGTGGCATAAATCTCGTTTTTTTTAAAATCTATCTCTATATATTCGGCTTGTAAATGAATATCCTCGTAATCTATTTCAGCATCGCCGTACAAAAAAACCATCTGATTATTAATTTCAAAACGAATAGTATCCCTTGCCCTATATTTTACTTTCGAATCTAAAACAACACCGGTAGCTTTTTTTTCTTCAGCTTCATTATTTTTTTCAACCAAAATAGTATCATGATCTAATGCATTATCAATTTCTATAAACTGATCCATTTCGCGGCTAAGTGTGTCATTATCAAGGTATTGGCAGGCTGCAGCATTTTCAATAGAACTACTGTATTCATTCACCTTATTTGAAAATACAGAAAAACTAAAAAGAAAAATATGAATAAATAAAAGAAAAAACTTCAAAAGTCTCTTTGAGTACAATTTATTAAATATTATTTTTGCAATTGGATACACTAATGAAAACTAAACTTGCACATATCAAAACTTTTTTTTTTGATATGCGTTAAATTAAAAGTGCAAAGCTAATCAAAAAATAAATTATTATAAGTGAAACGTACACTGTTGTTTTTTGGTATATTTTGTTTTTTTATACTTTTTCCATTTGGCAACACTTTTGCAGATAATGGAAGAATAAGAACCGTTGTAATAGACCCCGGTCATGGAGGACGTGACCCTGGTGCATTAGGCCAAAATTCTAAAGAAAAAGATATTGTTCTGGGAATCGGTTTGAAGCTCGGACAATATATTGAAGAAAATCTGCCTGATGTAAACGTAATTTATACCCGCAAAAAAGATGAATTTGTGAAGCTATATGACAGGGCTAAAATAGCCAATGAAAACAAGGCGGATCTTTTTATTTCACTACACTGCAACTCAAGCTTTTCAAGACGTACATATGGCACTGAAACCTTTGTGATGGGCTTACACCGGAGCCAGGAAAACCTTGAGGTTGCTAAAAAAGAAAATGCCGCAATTCTATATGAGGATGATTACGAAGAAACTTACGACGGATTTGACCCTCACTCGCCCGAAGCAAATATAATTTTTTCAATGTACCAAAACGCATACCTGGAAAATAGTTTAGATGTCGCTTCACTTATACAAAAGCAATTCAGAGAAAGAGCAAACAGAGTTGACAGAGGTGTTAAACAAGCAGGGTTTTTGGTTTTATACCAAATTACTATGCCGGGAGTACTTATCGAAACCGGCTTTTTGAGCAACCCCGAAGAAGAAAAGTTTCTTATGTCAGATAGAGGGCAGTCTTATATTGCTTCAGCAATTTTTAGAGCTTTTCGTGATTATAAAAATCAACAAGAAGAATTGTATGCCGCAAGGAAAAGTAATAGCTCGAAATCAAAATATAATGCACCCGCCGAAATTGTCAAAGCCGAAACCGAAAATAATCAACCCGCCAATCCTAACAAAAAAGGAAACACTTTAGCAGATATTGAAAATGATGATCTTGCCCATGCAACTAAAGATAAAGACACTACATCTTCCCTAGAAATTAAGCCGGGCAAACAAAAAACAAATAAAAAAAATATCAGTTTCAGGGTTCAAATAGCAACCACCAGTGAAAAAAAACCTCTCGACTCACCCGAATTTGAAATTCTTGACAATGTAAATTATTATTTTCATGAAGGCTTGTATAAATATGTTGTAGGTAATGAAAATTCACTGGAGGATGCTGAAAAAATCCAGGATGAGCTTCAAAAAGCAGGGTTTAATGATGCTTTTATCGTTGCTTTTCTCAACAATGAAAGAATATCACGATCTAAAGCTATTAAATTGCTGAAAAATTGATTTAAATTAAGTAATTAACATCCTGCCGAATTAGTTAAATTTGCTTAAAATCATAACGTTTTTTGGTGCTTTTATAAACCTATGTAAGAAAATCAAGCAATTAATATAATGATAAAGATTAAAAGAGAATTCAAAATAGGAGTCTTGCTAGCAGGTGCTTTGTTTATATTTATATGGGGCATTAATTACCTGAGGGGAACAGATATTTTTTCAAAACACATAAATTTTTATGTAGTTTATGATGATGTAAGCGGTTTAATAGAAACCAACCCGGTATCTCTTAGTGGTGTCCAGATCGGGCATATTGATAAAATATTTTTACATCCCGACGGAAGCGGAAATGTAATTGTAAAATGTATAGTTGAAGATAAAATAAAAATACCCGACAATTCACTTGCACGCTTGTATAGCTCCAGCCTGGTAGGAACACGGGAAATTGATCTGATGCTTGGCAATTCGAAAAGTTATATTGAAAATGGTGATACCCTTAATGCAATAATCCAACCCCCTTTACAAGACGAAATAAGTGAGCATCTAATACCTCTGAAAGAAAATATTGATAATGTACTTTTAAGGACAGATACTATACTTAAAGAAATGAGCCATCTTTTTTCATACGATAATCGCAAAAATATCACAAAAAGTATCAAAGACCTGCAAAAGTCAATGGCTTCAATAAAACAACTCACTTATATTGCTGACGAAACTTTTCATAACAATTCAGAAAAATTCTCCTCTATAATTCATAATGCAGAATCTATCTCTAATAACCTTAAAGAAAATAATGAAGCCATTACACACATATTTCAAAATCTGGAGTCAATTACTGATACTATCCGTTCATCTGATATTGCAAAAACAATTAACAACGCAAACAAGTCATTGGATAGTTTTAACAAAATAATGGAAAAAATTAACCGCGGCGAAGGCTCAGCAGGACTACTTTTAAAAGATGACAGCCTTTATAAAAATCTTTCAAGATCATCAAGAGAACTCGAATTACTGCTCGAAGATGTCCGCAAAAATCCAAAAAAATATATTAATATTTCTGTCTTTGGAAAGTAAATTAACTTACCCGGTAAAATTCTTATATAACATAACAGAATTACTTACATGCCCTGGCAATTTACAGGCTAAATCAACTAACCTGTTTTACAAATAGTTTTTTTATTGTATAATCTTTATTATTGCATCAAATAAATTATAAAATTTAATTTAGGCAAAATAAAAACATTTATAAACCTTGTTTAAAAAGTGCAATAAAGGCAATGATTTTTATAAGATTATGTCAGAATTATTATTTCCTTAATGATTTATATCATATTTTATAGGCTGGTTTAAAATAATATTATAATTTAGCAACCAATCAACATAAAAATTAAAGCATGTTTTAATTTTTATGTTGACGCAAAAATCAAATACAAACCATTTAAATTCAGATAATTATGCAAAATTTTGAATGGAGCAAACTCCCTTTCGGATATTTCAAAACAGATTACAATGTTCGCTGTTTTTACCGTAATGGTCAATGGGGTGAGATAGAAATCTCATCATCAGAAACTATAAACATTCATATGGCGGCCACCTGTCTTCACTATGGGCAAGAGGCTTTTGAAGGCATGAAAGCCTACCGGGGTAAAGACGGGAGAGTAAGATTATTCAGGAGTGAAGAAAATGCCAAACGAATGCAAAAATCGGCTGAAGGTATTATGATGGCAAAACCACCCCTTGACTTATTTCATAAAATGGTGGTTAAAGCCGTTAAACTAAATGATAAATATGTTCCGCCACATGGTACGGGTGCTTCATTATACATCAGGCCATTACTCATTGGCACAGGAGTCCAGGTAGGCGTGAATCCTGCAAAAGAATACATGCTTGTAATCTTTGTAGCTCCTGTTGGTCCGTATTTTAAAGAAGGTTTTAATCCCGTGTCTATTCAAATTGCCCGCGACTACGACCGGGCGGCACCCCAGGGAACCGGCAGCATTAAAGTAGGAGGCAACTATGCAGGAAGCTTGCAACCTTCCGAAAGAGCTAAAGCTGAAGGTTTTGCATCTGTGCTTTTCTTGGATGCCAAAGAAAATAAATACATTGATGAAGCCGGACCGGCTAACTTTTTTGGAATTAAAGGTAACAAGTATATAACCCCTGAGTCCACTTCAATTCTGCCTTCAATCACAAACAAAAGCATCATGCAGCTGGCAAAGGATGAAGGATTGGAAGTTGAACAAAGAAAAGTACCTGTTGAAGAACTGGAAGAATTTGAAGAAGTGGGTGCCTGTGGCACGGCAGCTATAATAACACCTATCAAAAAAATAGTTGACAGAAAAACGGGCAAAGCCTACGAATTCTGTAAAGACGGTAAAGCCGGGCCAATATCTACAAAACTTTACAAAAAATTACAAGCTATACAGTTTGGTGATGAACCCGACCCGCACGGATGGGTTTCATTTGTTGAATAATATATCTTAGCCGGCAGTTCTTAGGATATTTATCGCGAATGTCTTAGCAACTGCCGGTTGTTTAATATTGCCATCATTTGTTGCTGCAAATCAAAAGCTGCTTTTCTTGCTTTTTCACCATAATCCTTGCTTTCGGAGGCATATATGATATTTCGCGATGAATTAACGATTAAACCGCACTCGCTATTCATACCGTTATTACATACTTTTTGCAAGTCACCACCTTGTGCACCCACACCGGGAACAAGGAAAAAATTGCCGGGAACAAGCTCCCTCGCTTTTGCCAAAAAATCGGGGTTTGTGGCTCCCATAACATACATTATCTGTTCAGGGCTGCCCCATTGCGACGATTGTAATATCACTTCTTCATAAAGAAATTTATCACAACAATTAAGCATCTGGAAATCATTAGCCCCCGGATTAGATGTCAGGGCTAAAAGTATAGTGCATTTTTCTTTGTATTCAAGAAAAGGAGCAACAGTATCATAACCCATATAAGGATTTACAGTTACAGCATCAAAACCAAGATTATCAAAAAATGTTTGGGCATAATGCCTGGCCGAATTACCAATATCTCCACGTTTAGCATCGGCAATGGTAAAAAAATTGCCCCGGCTTTTCAAATAATCTATAGTCTTTTCAAGAGATAACCACCCACCTGAACCCATTCGCTCATAAAATGCCAGGTTTAGCTTATAAGCCACAGCATAATCACACGTGAAATTTATAATCTCTTTATTGAATTCAAACAACGGATCGTCACAATCTCTTATATGATTAGGAATTTTATTAATGTCAGAATCAAGACCGATACAAAGAAAGGATCTCTTTGAGTTAATAAGATTAATCAACCTGTTTTTCATCACTTGGCCGGTTAGTTATTCATTATACTAAATTGTTGTAAATAAACTTTTCTTACAAAAAAGGTCAATATAAATAAATGATTGAGTCAGTCATCCGTTGAAATACCCTCCTTAAGTTTTTCTGAATTTTCGGCGACCTGCAATTCATCAATTAGCTGGTCAATATCACCATCCATAACAGCCGACAAATTGTATATAGTAAGGTTGATACGATGGTCGGTAACCCTGCCTTGAGGATAGTTATAAGTACGGATTTTGGCCGACCTGTCGCCCGATGAAACCATAGTCTTGCGCTTAGAAGATATTTCATCCAGATATTTCTTGTATTCAAGATCAAAAATCCTCGAGCGCAAAACTTTAAGTGCTTTTTCATAATTCCTTATTTGCGATTTCTCATCCTGGCATGATACAACAATCCCCGTCGGCTCATGAGTAAGCCTTACCGCCGAATATGTTGTATTTACAGATTGCCCCCCTGGCCCGCTGGAACAAAAAGTATCCTTCCTGACATCAGCCATTTTTAAATCTATGTCAAACTCATCGGCTTCAGGTAAAACAGCAACTGTAGCAGCCGAAGTATGTACCCTACCCTGTGTTTCGGTTTGAGGTACCCTTTGTACCCTGTGTACACCAGATTCGTACTTTAAAACACCATAAACACCTTCACCCAAAACATTAAAAATCACCTCCTTAAAACCACCTGAGGTACCTTCAGTACAACTAACCAACTCGGTTTTCCACTTTTTATTTTCGCAAAACTTATTATACATCCTGTAAAGATCACCTGCAAATATTGCAGCTTCATCACCCCCGGTTCCGGCCCTTATCTCAACAATAGCATTCTTTGAATCCTGAGGATCAGAAGGTATCAACAACCACTTTATCTTTTCCTCAAGTTCAGATTTCTGCTTCTGCAAATCATCAAGCTCAGACTTTGCCATGTCACGAAAATCCTCATCCTTCTCGTTAGATATTATTTCTTTAGCCGAATCTATATTACTCAAAATGTTTTTATAATCTTCATAAGCTTCAACAATAGGCTCCAAATCCTTGTACTCCTTGTTGAGCTGAATATAACGTTTCATATCGGCCATCACCCCGGGATCGGTAATAAGCTTTTCAACCTCCGAATAACGATCTTTTATGGATTCAAGTTTGTCTAATAACATAATATATAAAACTGTTTATGATGAACCTCCATTTATCTTTCAAATCATATCATACGGCCTTGGGCATCATATTATTATTAATAACATCAATTAATTGCAAAAGTAATACTTTTTTACAGGATAAAAATTTAACCCAAGTTATAGATGCAAAATCATTATATTAAGTCACTAGTGGTTAAAAATTTTAAAATTATCGGTTGAAAATATAAAGTATGATTAACCATTGAATCTCCTAAAAAAATTGCCGGCATTATTACAGTAAAACTTTTCAAAAAACCAGTGCTTTCATAATAATACTGGCAAAATATCCTGTACCGGTCAGTATTATGGCCGAAATTAGAACAAAGCCGGCCTTTTTGTCGGATGGCATCTTAAGCATATACGACAAACCATGCCAGTATAGATACAAAGAATAAAGGCCGAGAAGTTTTAAAAAATCAAGCTGTAGATGAATTTCTGAAACAATAAAAGCCATAAAAACAGCAATATAAGAAAAAGCCGTGAGGTTTAAAGTTTTTATATATGATTTCTCAGATAAAAAACGGGGTGTCAAACGATAAATAACATAAGAGCCTGCCGTAATCGACAACATTATGGCAATTATATTTATAAGTGTGCTTATTATAAGCTCCTCTGTTGATAAACCAAGGTTTATAAAACTTACAACTGATGTTATAAGTGAAAACGGAAACACAAGTCCGGCCAAAAGCACAAAAAAAGAGACCGGTTTCTCAGCCAAACGCAACCACATCTTTACAGGCTTAATCAATATCACTAACGCTATCTTCCAGACCATTAAACTATGTTTATTTGAAAACCATTATACTGAAAAAAATACAAAAATTCGAAAATAACAAAATATAATATATAAGGCTTAAGACTAGAAAAAACATTAATTTTGTCTTATGAGCCTGGTAAAATATAGTAAATTAAGCTAAGTCAACCCACAAAATTAAAACAAAATAGTGTTTTTAAAAAATTTACCGCATTACAAAAGAAATATGGCAATTATTCAAAAAACTTAAATAATTGATTGATAATTAAAAAAAGTTTTTTACTTTTGTGCCCCGATTTTATAAACGGATGGTTTTTTAATAGCTTTATTATCAGGAAAATTATAATCTCAGTGTAGAGCTTTTCCCGTCCTGTTATTGATGTTTAAACACTTTTTTTTAAAATCATTATTGCTTTTAAAAAATATATTTTTACCTTTGCACTCTCAAAAAATTGAAGGTGTGATGTTAAATTTCTGAATATAAGTTATTTTATTAAAATAAAGTATAAAAAACTAACTTTAAAGTATGCCAACAATACAACAACTGGTTCGTAAGGGGCGAAAAAAAATTACTGGAAAGAGGAAGTCCCCTGCTCTTGATGCATGTCCGCAGCGTCGTGGTGTATGTGTAAGGGTTTATACAACTACACCCAAAAAGCCTAATTCAGCTATGCGTAAAGTAGCCAGGGTAAGGCTCACTAACGGTAAAGAAGTTAATGCATATATTCCCGGCGAAGGTCATAATTTGCAGGAACACTCCATTGTACTAATGCGGGGAGGCAGGGTTAAAGATCTTCCCGGTGTAAGATACCACATTGTAAGGGGTGCTCTTGACACAAGTGGAGTTGACGGCCGTTCACAACGAAGATCAAAATATGGTACAAAACGACCAAAAAAAGATAAAAAATAAAACCCGGGTTTGAATTAAAATAATATCAAACTGGCAAAATTGATATATCAATGAGAAAGTCAAAACCAAAAAAACGAATTATATTACCGGATCCTAAGCATAACGATGTTTTGGTTACAAGGTTTGTAAATAATCTTATGCTCAGGGGTAAAAAGAATCTTGCATTTAAGATTTTTTATGATGCAATAGAAATTGTATCAGACAAAACCAAGGAAGATGGTTTGGAAGTATGGAAAAAGGCTTTAGCAAATGTTACGCCTTCTGTTGAGGTTAAAAGCAGGCGTATAGGTGGTGCAACTTTTCAAATACCATCGGAGATCAGGCCGGAGCGAAAAACCTCTATTGGCATAAAGAATATGATCTCCTATGCAAAGAAAAGAAATGAGAGGGGAATGGCTAACAAACTTGCTGGTGAAATTTTATCAGCCAGTAAAGAAGAGGGTGCTGCTTTCAAAAGAAAAGAAGACATGCACCGTATGGCTGATGCCAACAAAGCTTTTTCACATTTTAGGTTTTAAAAACATATTATATTTATTAAATAGTATCATAATTTAATTAAATAACGTCCATGAGCCACAAATTAAAACATATGCGAAACATAGGCATTATGGCACATATAGATGCTGGTAAAACTACCACCACTGAGCGCATATTGTACTATACCGGCGTAAACTTCCGTATGGGGGAAGTTCACAATGGTGCGGCTACTATGGACTGGATGAAGCAAGAGCAGGAAAGAGGAATCACAATTACTTCTGCTGCTACCACTATACTTTGGAACTATGATAATCAGCAATATAAGGTAAATATCATTGATACTCCCGGCCATGTTGATTTTACAGTTGAAGTTGAAAGATCTCTCAGAATACTGGATGGAGCAATAACACTATTTTGTGCTGTAGGTGGTGTAGAACCGCAATCAGAAACAGTTTGGAGACAAGCAGATAAATACAAAGTGCCTCGCATCAGTTTTATTAATAAAATGGACAGGGCAGGTGCTGATTTTTTTGGCATTATTGACCAAATAAAAGAAAGGCTGGGTATGAATGCAGTGCCGCTGCAATTACCTATCGGTGAAGAAGATAACTTCAGAGGCATTATAGACCTGCTGGAAGAAAAAGCTTATGAATGGGATGAGCAAACTTTTGGAATGTCTTTCAAGGAAATACCAATACCAAAAGATATGCTGCCCAAAGTATCCAAATACAGAATGGAGCTTATTGAAGGTTGTGCCGAAGAAAGTGATGAGCTGCTGGAAAAGTTTATGAATGACCCTGACTCCATTTCAAAAAAAGAAATGATCGAAATAATACGTAAAGCAACATTAGATAGGCGTATTACCCCCGTTCTTTGTGGCTCGGCATTCAAAAATAAAGGGATTCAGTTATTGCTTGATGCAGTTGCAAAATACCTTCCATCACCACTTGATGTTGAAGCTATAAGCGGAGTACATCCGAAAACAAATAAACCCGAAACACGTGAAGCTGACATCAATAAACCTTTTGCCGCACTGGCTTTTAAAATTTCTACCGACCCATATGTTGGCCGACTGGCCTTTTTCAGGGTTTACTCCGGTAAACTGAAAGCAGGCTCATACGTTTACAATGTATCGGGCGGCAAAAAAGAACGTATTTCAAGAATATTGCAAATGCACGCCAACAAACAAAACCCTATTGATCAAATATTTGCCGGAGATATTGGAGCAGCGGTAGGATTTAAAAATATTAAAACAGGTGATACATTAACCGACGAAAAGCACCCTGTTTTGCTTGAATCTATATCATTTCCCGAACCGGTTATAAGTATAGCCATTGAGCCTAAAACACAAGCCGATATTGACAAGCTGTCAATGGCTCTTAATAAACTTACCGAAGAAGATCCAACATTTAAAGTTAAAATAGATAAAGATTCAGGGCAGACAATATTAAGCGGCATGGGCGAATTGCATCTTGAAGTGTTGCTCGACAGGCTTAAAAGAGAATTTAATGTTGAATGCAACCAGGGTAGCCCCCAGGTAGCTTATAAAGAAGCCCTTAAATCATCAATTAAATTCCGGGAGGTATATAAAAAACAAACCGGCGGTAAAGGAAAATTTGCTGATATAATCTTTGAAATGGAGCCTGCTGAAGATAATGTCACAGGGCTGCAATTTATAAATAAAGTCAAAGGTGGAAACATACCGGCCGAATTTATACCTTCCGTTGAAAAAGGCTTTAAACAAGCCATGCAAAATGGAGTTTTAGCAGGATACCCTCTGCATAATTTAAAAGTTACATTACTGGATGGATCTTACCATAGTATTGATTCAGACCAGCTAGCTTTTGAATTAGTAGCACAAATCGGGTTTAAAAATGCCTGTAAAAAAGTAAAATCAATCCTACTGGAGCCAATTATGAAACTTGAAGTAGTAACACCAGGAATATATCTGGGTGAAGTGACTAGTGACCTCAGCCGTAGAAGAGGTAACGTTGATAATGTAAGCTCCAGGGCAAATATGCAGGTAATTAAAGCAAAGGTACCCCTGTCAGAAATGTTCGGCTATGTTACCGCATTGCGAACTTTAACCTCCGGCCGTGCAACCTCAACAATGGAGTTCTCTCATTACCAGGAAGCACCAAAGAGCGTACTGGAGGAAGTATTATATAAATTATATGGAATGAAAATTTAATTTTTTGATATAGCAAATTTTAAAATAATAAAAAGTGAGCCAAAGAATTAGAATTAAGTTAAAGTCTTACGATTACAATCTTGTGGATAAATCAGCCGAAAAGATTGTTAAAACAGTTAAGCCAACCGGTGCTGTTGTAAATGGTCCTATACCATTACCAACAAATAAAAAAATTTTTACAGTTCTCAAGTCAACTTTTGTCAATAAAAAGTCCAGGGAACAATTCCAGCTTTCTTCATATAAACGATTGCTGGATATTTATTCAACATCATCGAAAACAGTCGATGCACTGATGAAGCTTGAGCTTCCCAGTGGTGTTGAGGTTGAGATTAAAGTTTAATAAAATTGATATTTATTTCGCTATTGCGTAAAAAAAACTATAAAAAATGTCCGGATTAATTGGAAAAAAGATAGGTATGACCAGCATCTTTGATGATGCAGGAAAACATGTGCCTTGTACGGTTATTGAAGCCGGCCCTTGCGTGGTTACGCAAATAAAAACAAAAAAAACCGATGGATATGAAGCTATTCAATTAGCTTTTGATGATAAAAAAGAAAACAAAACTACCAAACCTTTGAAAGGTCACTTTGACAAAGCAAAAACCAAACCAAAAAAAGTTGTTGCAGAGTTTACACGCTTTGAAGAAGGACACCAGAAAAATTTTGGAGATGTTTTAAAAACAGATATATTTATTGAAGGTGAGTACATTGATGTAGTGGGAATATCTAAAGGTAAAGGTTTTCAGGGGGTAGTCAAAAGGCATGGATTTCGTGGTGTTGGAGACAAAACCCATGGCCAGAAAGACCGTGTCAGGACAGGCGGATCTATAGGCGCTTCCTCTGACCCTTCAAGAGTTTTCAAAGGAATGAGAATGGGTGGCCGAACAGGAGGCGACAGGGTAAAAATGATCAATCTTCAAATAATGAAACTTATACCCGAAAAAAACCTGGTTATTATTAAAGGATCAGTACCTGGTCCAAATGGTTCATATTTAATACTTGAAAGATGGAGTTAGCAGTTTACAATATTGAAGGAAATAAAACCGAAAAAACGGTTGAACTTAAAGATGATATTTTTGGTATCAAACCAAATGAGCATGCTATTTACCTTGATGTTAAGCATTTTCTTGCCAACCAAAGGCAAGGAACACACAAGGCTAAAGGCAGAAGCGAAGTTAAGGGCAGTACCAGGAAATTGCGCAGGCAAAAAGGTACAGGTATGGCCCGTGTTGGCGACATTAAGTCACCTATATTCAGAGGCGGAGGTGTTATATTTGGCCCAAAACCCAGAGATTATGGTTTTAAGCTTAACAAAAAAGTTAAAAGGCTGGCAAGAAAATCTGCCCTATCGCAAAAAGCCAAAGATAACAACATGATGATTGTTGAAGATTTTACAATGGAAGCTCCAAAAACAAAACAATTTTTAGATATTCTAAAAAAATTGGAGCTTGACAATAAAAAGTCATTGTTGGTTTTGGGTGAAAGTAATCAAAAAATCTTTCTGTCAGCTCGTAATATACCCAACTCAAAAGTAAAATTAGCCTCACAGCTAAATACTTATGAGATTTTAAACTGCCAACAAGTTGTTATTGCCGAGAGTGCAATAAAGGAAATAGAAAGCAACTTGCTAAAATAATTGATCAAACACATTAATAAGAGCTTTAAACAATAAAAAAAATGGATATCCTGATAAAACCTTTAATTACGGAAAAGTTGACAGCGGTAACAGAAAAGTTCCCAAACCGCTACGGTTTTATAGTAGATAAAAAAGCAAGTAAAAACCAGATAAAACGGGCCATAGAAGAAATGTATGATGTTACCGTAGAATCGGTTAATACAATGAATTATCTTGGTAAACGAAAGGTTCGATATACCAAAACCGGCTTTAGGGAAGGAAGAGAAACCAGTTTCAAAAAAGCTATTGTTACAGTAGCCGAAGGAGAAGCCATTGATTTTTATAGTAACATTTAAGAAAAAATAAAATAATGGGTGTAAGAAAATTCAAACCAACCACGCCAGGACAAAGATTTAAAATGATAAGTGATTTTGAGGAAATTACTACCTCCACTCCTGAAAAGAGCCTGCTGGTTGGCAAAAGAAAAACAGGAGGTAGAAACAAAGGTGGCAAGATGACTGTCAGGTTTACCGGTGGTGGGCACAAACAGAAATACCGTTTGATTGACTTTAAAAGAAATAAAGATGATATACCTGCAAAGGTTAAAACCATTGAATACGACCCTAACCGTTCTGCAAGGATAGCACTTGTATTTTATGCCGACGGCGAAAAGCGTTATATTATTGCTCCAAGTGGAATCAATGTAGGGCAAACAATTTTATCGGGCGAAAAGGCTCAACCTGATGTTGGAAATACATTGTTTCTGAAAAATATACCATTGGGTAGTATTGTGCATAATGTTGAATTAAGCCCGGGACAGGGTGGAAAGCTTGCCCGCAGTGCCGGTTCTTATGCTCAGCTCACATCTCGTGAAGGTAAATATGCAGTTTTAAAGCTTCCTTCAGGGGAAACAAGGATGGCATTAGTTACCTGCAGAGCAACTATTGGCAGCGTATCTAATCCTGACCATATGCATATAACCTCGGGTAAAGCAGGACGAAGCAGATGGTTGGGTCGCAGGCCACGTGTAAGGGGAACTGTTATGAACCCTGCCGACCATCCAATGGGTGGTGGTGAAGGCCGCAATAGCGGCGGGCTTCCCAGAAGTAAAAAAGGATTGCCTGCAAAAGGTTATAAAACAAGAAATAAGAAAAAACTAACTAATAATCTTATTCTTGAAAGAAAGAAAAAGAAATAGAAAATAATAGATTTTTGAATTAATAATCAAAATAGCCAGTTAAAATGAGCAGATCGCTTAAAAAAGGTCCATACATAGACTATAAGCTTGAAAACAAAGTGCTGAAGATGGCCGGAAGCAAGAAAAAAACAGTTATCAAAACCTGGTCCAGGGCATCAATGATTTCACCGGATTTTGTCGGGCAAACTATAGCCGTACATAATGGCAATAAGTTCATCCCGGTATATATTACTGAAAACATGGTAGGACATAAGTTGGGAGAATTTGCACCAACACGTATATTCAGAGGCCATGCAGGTAAAAAAGATAAAGCCAAAAAATAATCTCGTAAACAATTATAAGTAATGGGAATAAGAAAAAATTTAAGGGCTGAAAAACTAAAAGAAGAGCGTAAAAACAAGTGTTTTGCCAAACTGCAAAACTGCCCAACATCTCCACGAAAAATGAGATTGGTTGCAGATTTAATCAGAGGCAAAGATGTTGATAAAGCATTAAGCATTCTCAGGTTTACTAAAAAAGAAGCTGCCCAGCGCCTTGAAAAGCTTTTGCTGTCAGCAATTGCCAATTGGCAAAGTAAAAATGAAGGAGCAAGGTTAGAAGAAAGCAACCTCTATGTTAAAGAAATTTACGTTGACAGTGCAAGAATGCTCAAAAGGATCAGACCGGCTCCTCAAGGCAGAGCTCACAGAATAAGAAAAAGGTCAAATCATGTTACCCTTGTAGTTGACAGCAAAAAGCCTGTCATACAAGAAGAACAACAGACAGAAGAAGATAATAACACTAAATAATTTTAAAATGGGGCAAAAAACAAATCCTATTGGTCTTAGGCTAGGCATTATCAAAGGTTGGGATTCCAACTGGTATGGAGGAAAAAATTACGAATCAAAACTTATCGAAGATAACAATATTCGTAAATACCTGCATGTGCGTCTTGCTAAAGCCAATATTTCAAAAATTATTATCGAAAGAACGCTGAAACTTATTACAGTTACAATAAACACCGCACGACCGGGTATAATAATAGGTAAAGGCGGGCAAGAAGTAGATAAGTTAAAGGAAGAGTTGAAAAAAATCACACAAAAAGAAGTACAGATAAACATTTCTGAAATTAAAAGACCTGAAATGGATGCTGTTTTAGTTGCAAAAAACGTATCAAACCAAATTCAGGGGCGAATATCTTTCAGGCGTGCAGTTAAAACAGCAATCGCTTCTACCATGAGGTTGGGCGCGGAAGGAATAAAAATAACTGTTGCTGGCAGACTGGGAGGTGCAGAAATGGCAAGAAACGAAACATACAAAGAAGGTCGTATTCCGCTACATACATTAAGAGCCGATATTGATTATGCCCAGTCAGAAGCTCACACCACTTATGGGCGGATAGGAGTAAAAGTATGGATATGTAAAGGAGAAATATTCGGTAAAAAAGAACTTACACCCTTTATCGAAGAACCATTCAAAGGAAAAGGCCAGGGTGCAGGCCGAATGAGAAGTAAGAAAAAAAAGTAATTACAGTTTTGTAATATAAAATATAAACTTAAAAGGTAATGTTACAACCGAAAAAAACAAAATTCAGAAGGCAACAAAAAGGAAAAATGAAGGGCAACACCAAGCGTGGTGCTGAATTGTCATTCGGTTCTTTTGGAATTAAGTCACTACAATCAAAATGGATTACCGGAAGACAACTGGAAGCTGCTCGACAGGCCATTACAAGACAAATGAAACGTGAGGGGCAATTGTGGATAAGAATATTCCCAGACAAACCTGTTACCAAGAAGCCTGCCGAAGTTCGTATGGGTAAAGGAAAAGGAACTCCCGAATATTTTGTTGCACGAGTCACACCGGGAAGAATAATATTTGAAGCCGAAGGCGTGCCCCTGGAAAGAGCAAAAGAAGCTCTCAGACTAGGTTCACAAAAATTGCCCATAAAAACAAAATTTGTAGTTCGAAGAGATTATGTCAAAGAATAGTTTTTTTATAAAAAAAATTTCGTATCTTTGCACTCTTTTTTAATAACTTTTATAGCTCTTGATATCAGAAATACAAAAGGTTTAGTGTTGTTTTCCGAAACAAAAAGACGAGCAAACAATTATATAAATACTACATAAAATGAAAGCATCAGTAATAAGGGAAATGTCAACAAGTGAACTCAATGAAAGACTTGAGGAAGATAAAAAGCATTTGGTCAGGCTCAGGCTTAACCATGCTGTTTCCCCACTTGAAAATCCAAATAAAATTAAGGCATATCGCAAAATTGTTGCAAGAATTAAAACAGAGCTAAGAAAAAGAGAAATTGAAGCGAATAATAAAGAAATAAAAAATTAACATGGAAACCAGAGGTATAAGAAAGGTAAGAACAGGCACTGTTGAAAGCAATAAAATGCAAAAATCAATAGTAGTTAAAGTTACCCGACAGGTGAAACATCGTAAATACGGGAAGTATGTAAAAAAACACTCTCGCTTCATGGCTCATGACATGAACAATGAATGCAATCCCGGCGATAAGGTCCGTATTATGGAAACCAGGCCACTTAGCAAAAATAAATGTTGGAGATTAGTTGAAATAATTGAAAGAGCAAAATAAATTATGATACAACAAGAATCAAGATTAGCAGTTGCAGACAATAGCGGTGCCAAAGAGGTTTTATGCATCAGGGTTTTAGGTGGTACCAAAAACAGGTATGCCAATATAGGTGATAAAATTATTGTTACGGTAAAAAACGCTTTACCCGCAGGTAACGTAAAAAAAGGCAGCCTGTCGAAAGCTGTAGTCGTCAGAACAAAAAACTCTGTCAGAAGAGCCGATGGTTCCTATATTCGCTTTGACGACAATGCAGTAGTTTTGATCACCCCTACTGAAGAAATGAGGGGTACCAGGATCTTTGGACCAGTAGCCAGGGAACTAAGAGAAAAACAATATATGAAAATAGTATCATTAGCGCCCGAAGTGCTTTAATTTATAAAACAATAAACTATGCAATTCAAAACACATATAAAAAAAGGAGATAACGTAAAAATAATTGCCGGTAATGCTCGTGGACAAGAAGGCAGGGTGCTTAACGTAGATATTAAAAATAAACGTGCAATAGTTGAAGGTATTAACATCATTTCTAAGCATACCAAGCCAAATGCCGCAAATCCTCAAGGAGGTATAGTAAAAAAAGAAGCACCTGTTGATATTTCAAACCTGATGCTCGTAGATGCACAGGGAAACCCGACTCGCATAGGACGCAAAATTGATGAATCTACCGGAAAACTTGTACGTTATTCAAAAAAATCAGGGGAGGTAATTAAGTGATGAAATATACACCTAGGCTCAGAAAAAAATACCTGGAAGAAATTGTTCCAAAACTGATGAAAGAGTTTCAGTATAAGAACGTAATGGAAGTTCCCAAATTGGTTAAAATTTGTCTTAATCAAGGTGTTGGCGATGCAATTGCAGATAAAAAACTTATAGAAAATGCCGTTGAAGAAATGTCGATCGTAGCCGGCCAAAAAGCGGTTCCTACAGTGTCAAAAAAAGATATTTCAAATTTTAAATTACGTCGCGGTATGCCTATAGGTTGCAGGTTAACACTGAGGCGTGAAAGAATGTATGAATTTTTAGACAGGCTAATATCTGTTTCAATACCAAGGGTCAGAGACTTTAGAGGTATAAGCGAAAAAGGATTTGACGGAAGAGGAAATTATACTATGGGAGTTTCTGAGCAAATAATATTTCCCGAAATTAATATCGACAAAGTTTCCAAAATAATGGGAATGGATATCGTTTTTGTAACAACCGCAAAAACTGATAAAGAAGCATATGCACTGTTAAGAGAATTTGGTTTTCCATTTAAAAACATAAAAAATTGATATAGTTATATGGCAAAAGAGTCTATGAAAGCACGGGAGAAAAAAAGAGAACGTCTCGTAGCAAAATATGCAAAAAAAAGAGCTGAACTCAAAGCAGCAGGCGATTATGTTGGTTTGCAAAAACTGCCCAAAAATGCATCCCCTGTTCGCTTACATAACCGATGCAAAATAACGGGGCGCCCAAAAGGCTATATGCGACAGTTTGGAGTTTCCCGGATAAACTTCAGGGAAATGGCCAATAACGGATTAATCCCGGGTATAAAAAAAGCAAGCTGGTAAACAAACAGATATAGTGTTGTATAATTTATTATTTAATTAACATGATTACGGATCCAATATCAGATTATTTGACAAGAATTAGAAATGCCATTAAAAGCAATCAGAGAATAGTTGAAATTCCTGCATCAAACTTAAAAAAAGGAATTACAAAAATTCTTTATGAAAAAGGTTATATTCTAAATTATAAATTTGTTGATGACAACAAACAGGGAATTATAAAAATAGCTTTAAAATATAACCCGGTTACTAAGCTTCCGGCTATTAATACACTTGAAAGAGCCAGCAGACCAAGTATCAGGCGATACTGCGGACATGATAACCTTCCGCGTGTTATGAATGGCCTTGGTATTGCAATTTTATCAACATCCAAAGGTTTGATGACCGATAAGGAAGCAAAAAAACTTAAAACCGGCGGTGAAATTATTTGTTATATAAGTTAAAAAGTAAGAGGAAAAAATTATGTCACGTATTGGAAGTTGGCCTATATCAATTCCCGGGAATGTCGAAGTTAACATTACCCAAAATAATGTTGTGGAAGTTAAAGGCCCAAAAGGAGAATTGAGACAGGCTGTTAATCCGGCGATAAAAATTAAAATTGAAGACAACACTGTTTATTTTGAGCGCACATCTGATAAAAAAAGATACAAAGCTTTACATGGTTTATACAGGGCTTTGGTAAATAATATGATTAATGGGGTATCTGAAGGATATAAAAGAACTCTTATGGTTGCCGGTGTCGGTTTTAAGGCACAAAATAATGGCCAGATACTTGAACTTTCAATTGGATATTCACATAATATATTTTTAGAAATTCCAAAAGAAATTAAGATAGAAACCGTAACCGAAAGAGGTAAAAACCCTAAAATAATATTAGAATCGTATGACAAGCAGCTTTTGGGCCAGGTAGTGGCCAAAATAAAGTCATTAAGAAAACCCGAACCATATAAAGGCAAAGGTATTTATTTAGAAGGCGAAGCTATAAGAAGAAAAGCAGGGAAAACTGCTGCCGCCGCTAAATAAAACAAATTAATATTTTAAACAGCTCAATACAATGGCAAGAATAAAAGATAAAAAGCGTTTGAAAATCAAATATCGCGTTCGAAAAAAAGTCAGAGGTACCGGGGATAAACCAAGGCTAAATGTTTATAAAAGCAATAAGCAAATATATGCCCAGGTAATCGATGACAATCAGGGAAGAACATTGGTATCGGCTTCATCTCTTAAAAAAGACAATTGGGAAGGCGAAAAGATGACCAAGAAAGAAATTGCAAAAAAGGTAGGTCAACTTGTTGCCGAAAAATCTAAAGAAGCTGGAATTGAACAGGTTGTTTTTGACCGCAATGGTTATTTATATCATGGTAGAATAAAATCTTTGGCTGAAGGCGCCAGAGAAGGAGGTTTAAATTTTTAGTTAATTATGGCAAACGCAAACATAAAAAAAATCAAATCAAGCGAGATTGAATTTAAAGACCGCCTGGTTGCAATTAAAAGAGTTACCAAGGTAAACAAAGGGGGGCGGACTTTTAGTTTTTCGGCAATAGTTGTAGTTGGAAACGAAGACGGTATTGTTGGCTACGGCCTGGGAAAAGCCAGAGAAGTTACTACTGCTATAAGTAAAGGTATAGATGATGCTAAAAAACATCTAATACAGGTGCCTGTGCACAACGGAACTATACCTCATAGCCAGGACGGAAAATTTAGCGGCTCTAAAGTTCTTATAAAACCTGCAGCACATGGTACCGGTGTAATTGCCGGCGGAGCAATGCGAGCAGTACTGGAAAGTGTTGGCATAACTGATGTTTTAGCCAAATCAAAAGGCTCGGCAAACCACCATAATGTGGCAAAAGCAACAATAGATGCACTGAGCAAATTAAGAGACCCCGCAACTGTCGCTCAACAACGCGGAATACCGGTACAAAAAGTGTTTAACGGGTAATTTTTGTCTTAAAATTGTTAATTATAACGATAAAAATAAAACACTTTTTTATTATACTAATACAAAAACAAGGTAGTTTTTTTAAAAGACAAACAAATGAAAAAATATAAAATAACTCAGCGCAGAAGTGTTATTGACAGGCCAAAGAAACAAAAAAGAACCATGCGTGCTTTGGGATTGAGAAAAATTAACCGCCATGTTGTTGTTGAAGCAACGCCTCAAATAGAAGGCATGATAAATAAAGTGCAACATCTTGTAGCTGTAGAAGAAGTAAAATAAATATTAGCATATAAAACAAAACAGATAATACAGAATGGATTTAAGTAGTTTAAAACCGGCAAAAGGTACAAAGAAAAACCGAAAAAGGATCGGTCGTGGTGAAGGGTCAGGGCATGGAGATACTGCCACCAAGGGCCACAAAGGAGCAAAATCACGTTCAGGCTACAAAAGAAATTACAATTATGAAGGCGGACAAATGCCACTGGCAAGACGTTTGCCTAAATATGGCTTTAAAAACCCCAAACGTGTCGAATACACCGGGATCAACCTTGATGTATTGCAAAACATAGCCGATAAAAATAATATTACTGAAATCGATCCTGTTGTTCTTATAAAAAATGGGCTTGTAACTCGAAATAATCCTGTGAAAATTTTAGGAAGAGGAGAATTAACAGCAAAGCTTGAAGTTACTGCCCATGCTTTCTCTGCTGCAGCAATTAATGCAATTGAAGCCAAAGGTGGTAAAACAAAAAAGATACAATAAAAAGTATGAAACGATTTATTCAGACATTAAAAAACATTTATCGTATTGAAGACCTGCGCATCAGGATCATGTACACCCTCGGGTTTATTCTGATATACCGGTTGGGGTCTTATGTTGTATTACCCGGCGTAGATCCTTCACAGCTAAGTGAATTGCAGGCACAAACACAAGATGGTATACTGGGGCTTCTGAATATGTTTTCAGGTGGGGCTTTTTCCAATGCCTCTATTTTTGCTCTCGGTATAATGCCATATATTAGCGCCTCTATTGTTGTACAGCTGTTGGGAGTTGCAGTGCCGTATTTCCAAAAGCTGCAAAAAGAAGGTGAAAGCGGAAGAAAAAAAATTAACCAGATCACTCGTTATTTAACTGTATTGATAACAGGAGCACAAGCACCGGCATACCTGGCAAATCTTGTAACACAACTACCGCCTGAAGCAATATCACCGTTTGACCCGATGGCTACATCGCCCACAACATATTTTATGATCTCATCGGTAGTTATACTTGTGTCAGGAACAATGTTTGTAATGTGGCTTGGTGAAAGAATAACCGATAAAGGTATTGGTAATGGTATATCACTGCTTATAATGGTAGGTATTATAGCGCAATTGCCATTTGCACTATTTGCTGAGTTTATAGCAAGAATGGAAGAACAAGGAGGAGGCTTGGTGGTATTTCTTGCCGAAATTGTAATTTTAATGAGTGTAATCGTACTATGTATATTGTTAGTCCAGGGAACCCGCAGGATCCCCGTGCAGTTTGCCAAAAGAGTAGTTGGAAACAAACAATATGGCGGTGTAAGACAATACATACCATTAAAAGTAAACTCGGCAGGTGTTATGCCTATAATCTTTGCTCAGGCTATAATGTTTATCCCAATAACCCTGGTAGGATTCGCCGATTCTGAAGCACTCTCAGGTGTGGCTGCAGCATTCTCCGACTTCCACGGTTTTTGGTATAATTTAGTCTTTGCAACACTGATCATTTTATTTACCTATTTTTATACAGCCATAACAGTAAATCCTAACCAAATGGCTGAAGACATGAAGAAAAACGGCGGTTTTATACCCGGTGTAAAACCCGGGAAAAAAACAGCCGAATTTATAGATAATGTTATGTCAAAAATTACCCTGCCAGGATCTTTATTTTTGGCTTTTGTCGCCGTAATGCCTGCCATTGTCAGTCAATTCGGCGTTACCGGACAGTTTGCACAATTCTTCGGCGGAACCTCATTATTGATTATGGTAGGTGTTGTTCTTGATACTTTACAACAAATTGAAAGCCACCTCCTGATGCGACACTATGACGGCCTTACAAAATCAGGCAGAATAAAAGGCAGAAGATCCATGGGTATGACAGGGTAAAAGTATTAATTGATGATTCATTATAAATCGAAAGAAGAAATAGAGTTAATTCGTAATAGTTCTTTGCTTGTTTCAAAAACACTGGCAGAAGTAGCCGGTCATATCAAACCGGGCATAAAAACAATTGAACTGGATAAAATAGCCGAAACATTTATCCGTGATAACAATGCTACTCCCGGATTTAAAGGTTATCAAGGCTTCCCCGGAACCCTGTGTATTTCGCCCAACGAAGTTGTTGTGCATGGAATCCCAGGAAATAGAGAACTGGCCGATGGAGATATTGTTTCTATAGATTGCGGTGTTTTAAAAGATGGTTATTACGGCGATTCGGCTTATACATTTGTTGTTGGTGATATAGACCAAAGAAAAAAGAAATTACTTAAAACCACTTACTGGTCATTGTTTGAAGGTATTAATAATGCTGTTGCCGGTAATACTATTGGCGACATATCATATGCCATACAAAAAATTAATGAAGAAGCCGGCTTTGCTGTTGTTAAAGACCTCGTAGGGCACGGAATCGGTAAAAACCTTCATGAATCACCAGAAGTGCCCAATTTTGGAAAAAGAGGCAAAGGGCCCGAAATACACAACGGATTGGTTATTGCTATTGAACCAATGGTAAACCTGGGAACCGGAAAAATAGTACATGAAAAAGATAAATGGACAATAAGAACGGCCGACAGAAAACTGTCAGCCCATTACGAACACACTATAGCTGTTAGCAACGGAAAAGCTGATGTTTTATCAACATTTGATTACATTGAAAAATCTTTGGAAAAAAATATCAATAACTTGATAATCATTAAATAATGCATAGTTTATGGCAAAGCAACCACCGATAGAAAAAGACGGAACAGTAATTGAATCATTGGGTAATGCAATGTTTAAGGTCGAACTCGAAAACGGCCATATAATAACAGCTCATATTTCAGGAAAAATGAGGATGCATTATATTAAAATTCTACCCAATGACAAGGTAAAGGTTGAAATGTCGCCTTATGACCTTACAAAAGGAAGAATAACATTTCGTTATAAATAATGGTTGCAGGTATAAACTATTTATTGCATATATTAAATTAAATAATATCTGAAAAAATTAGTTAACCAGACAGAAAAATAAAGAAAAATGAAAATAAGAGCATCATTAAAGAAAAGAAGTTCAGGATGTAAAATTGTCAGCAGGAAAGGGCGTTTATACGTGATAAACAAGAAAAATCCAAAATATAAACAAAGGCAAGGATAATTTTACAAAACAATTAATTATAATCACAAAATTAAAATATTATGGCACGTATAGCAGGCGTTGATTTGCCCAAAAACAAAAGAGGTGTAATAGGCTTAACATACATACATGGTATTGGCAGGTCGCAAGCTCATCAGATTTTAAAAAAAACCGGTATTGATGAAAATATAAAAGTCGAAAACTGGGATGATAAGCAAATCACAGCTATCAGAAATTTAATCAATGATGAGTATAAAGTTGAAGGTGCATTACGTTCGGATGTACAAATGAACTTAAAACGTCTAATGGATATTGGATGCTATCGTGGTATTCGCCACCGTACAGGCCTGCCTGTAAATGGGCAAAAAACCAAGAATAACGCACGTACTAAAAAAGGCAAAAAGAAAACTGTTGCCAATAAGAAAAAAGCAGTCAAATAATTTCATTAAAATAATGACGAATACCTTTGGTATCGTGATCAATAGTTAATTATAAAAAAATATGGCAAAAACAGCTAAAAGCAGGAAATCAAGCAAAAGACGAGTAGTAAATGTAGAGCCTGTAGGCCAGGCGCATATCTTTGCTTCATTCAACAACATTAACGTTACACTTACCAACAATTCAGGCCAGGTGATTTCATGGTCATCGGCGGGCAAAATGGGGTTTAAAGGTTCGAAAAAAAACACCCCTTATGCCGGGCAGCTTGCAGCTAACGATGCTGCAAAAATAGCTGTAGATGCAGGTATGCGAAAAATAAAAGTCTTTGTTAAAGGCCCTGGCTCAGGAAGAGAGTCGGCTATTCGTTCATTGAGTGCAGCCGGATTAGAAATATCAGAAATTGTCGATGTTACACCATTGCCACATAACGGTTGCCGGCCACCTAAAAGAAGACGTGTATAAAAATTTTATTTAAACAGAAATTATAATAGTTAATAGTATTATGGCAAGATATTTAGGTCCAAAAACAAAAATTGCCCGTAAGTTCGGAGAACCAATATTTGGTGCAGATAAAGCTTTTGAAAAGAAAAAATACCCCCCGGGAATGCATGGAAATGCAAAAAAACGTAGAAAATTGTCGGAATATGCCACCCAGCTGCAAGAAAAACAAAAAGCGAAATACACCTATGGTGTGCTTGAAAGACAATTTTCAAATCTTTTTAAAAAAGCTTCCCACAGAAAAGGAGTTACAGGCGAAATATTGCTTCAATTACTTGAAGCCAGGCTCGACAATGTCGTATTTCGACTTGGAATAGCACCAACAAGACGAGCAGCAAGGCAGCTTGTGTCGCATCGCCATATTACCGTCAATGGAAAATTAACAAATATTCCATCTTTTACAGTTCATCCCGGCGATATTATTGCTGTAAGGGAAAAATCCAAAAGCCTCGAAGCTATTAATGACTCTTTGGCTTCCCGCTCAACAGCTTACCCATGGCTGGAATGGGATGAAACATCTCTTGCAGGAAAGTTTATGAATTATCCAGAAAGAGAACAAGTACCGGAAAATATCAAAGAACAACTTATAGTAGAGCTTTATTCTAAGTAATAACTAGAAAAATTAAAATAAATAAATGGCAATATTAGCTTTTCAAAAACCCGATAAAGTTATAATGCTTGAATCCGATGGCTCATTCGGAAAATTCGAATTCAGACCATTAGAACCAGGCTATGGAATAACTATAGGAAATGCCTTGAGACGTATCTTACTCTCCTCACTGGAAGGATATGCTATAACATCTGTTAAAATTAAAGGTATTGACCATGAATTTACCACCATGAAAGGTGTTGTAGAGGATATTACAGAAATTATCCTAAATCTCAAAAAGATACGTTTTAAAAAACAGGTCGAAGAAGAAGAAAACGAAAAAGCAACGATTAGTATTTCAGGGCAGGAAGTATTTAAAGCCGGTGATATAAATAACCATCTGTTAAATTTCCAGGTGCTTAACCCCGATTTGGTAATATGCAATATGGAGCCAACTGTAAATCTGGAAATGGAAATTACAATTGAAAAAGGCAGGGGTTATCTGCCGGCTGAAGAAAATACAGAACTGAATCCGGTAATAGGCCAAATACCAATGGATGCAATTTTTACGCCGGTAAAAAACGTAAAATACCAAATTGAAAATTACAGGGTAGAGCAAAAAACCGATTATGAGAAACTCATCCTCGAAATACTAACAGATGGCTCAATAGACCCCAAAGAAACCCTAAAAGAAGCAGCCAAAATTCTTATTTATCACTTTATGCTTTTCTCTGATGAAAAAATTACAATAGATACCGAAGAAAAGTCTGCAAGTGAAGAATTTGACGAATCCTCATTACACATGAGGCAATTGCTGAAAACAAAACTGGTTGATTTGGACTTGTCTGTCAGGGCACTCAATTGTCTGAAAGCTGCTGAAATAGAAACCCTGGGAGACCTTGTAACTCTAAACAGGCATGATTTATTAAAATTCAGGAATTTTGGGAAAAAATCACTGGCAGAACTTGAGGAATTAATAAAATCTAAAAACCTCAGTTTTGGCATGAACGTTTCAAAGTATAAATTAGATAAGGATTAATTGCAATGAGACATAAAAAGAGCTTTAATCATCTCGGACGAACGGCATCGCATCGCAAAGCTATGCTTTCAAACATGGCTTCGCAACTTATTATGCATAAAAGAATCAACACAACTGTTGCAAAAGCAAAAGCACTCAGATCCTATGTTGAACCTTTGATTACAAAATCAAAAAATGATAATACTGCCTCACGCAGAAAAGTATTTGAACACCTCCAAAATAAAGAAGCCATAAACGAACTTTTTAGAGAAGTGGCTCAAAAAATTACTGACAGACCCGGAGGTTATACCAGGATTTTGAAAACAGGTTTTAGACAAGGCGATGGAGCTGATATGTGCTTTATTGAGCTGGTAGACTACAACGAAAATATGATGGCCACACCCGAAGAAGAAACACAAAAACGAACCCGCAGAGGAAGAAGACGTGGCAAAAAGAAAACAACTCCTAAAGAAGAAACCACTACTGCTCAAAAACAAGAAACTACAACGCAGGAAGCTGAACCGGAAACTTCAACAACAAAAACTGAACCGGAAACAACTGATAATCAAATCGCTCCTGATACTAAATCTCAACCCGCTGAAAAACCTGCCGAAAAAACAGGTGTTGTTGAAAAAGAAAAATCCAAAGATCAAAAAAGTGAAGATCTGAAAGATCAAGATAAAAAAGAAAAAGATCCAAAAAGCGAAGATAAAAAACAAGTAGATTCAGAAAAACAAACTGAATCAAAAACCGCAAAATCAAAAAATAAGACCGATAAACCGCAGTCTGAAGTTAAACCGGAAACCGAAAAGAAAACCACAAAAACAGAAGACAAAAAAAAGGAAGAAAATAAAGTAGCTGAAAAAAAAGATAATAAGACAGAAGAAACTAAATCAGGGGAAACCAAATCAGTAGAAGCCAAACCGGAAAAGGGAAAGACTGATAATAAAAAAAGTGAAGATAAGCCTGAAGACAAAAAGGACGAAGCGTAGTTATAGAATAAAAATAATGAATAAAGGGCTTATTCAGATATAGACAAAAAATAGTACTGATTTTTTTTATAAATATTTTATTTTTTTCAAGTTTAATAATATTTTAGATAGGGCTGTCAAAACAATTTAAATATAAATTTGTTTGGCAGCCTTTAATTTTATATATTCGACATATCATTTATTAAAATTAAGCCCTGCATTTGTAATTAGTTGCAAAAATTTCAAATAAATTATCAAATAATTAATTAAATATTATAATTATGAGTACAATATTGAATATACATGGCAGACAAATCCTTGATTCGAGGGGTAATCCAACAATAGAAGTTGATGTTATAACAGATAATGGTATATTAGGACGTGCGGCTGTTCCTTCGGGAGCTTCTACAGGTATTCATGAGGCTGTTGAATTGCGTGATGATGATAAAAAAAGTTTTTTGGGTAAGGGTGTAACAAAAGCAATATCAAATATTAATAACAAACTTAACAACGAACTAAAAGGTTTTTTTGTTATCGACCAGGTTGAGATAGATAATAAAATGATCGAACTTGATGGCACGCCTAATAAAGCCAATCTGGGAGCAAATGCGATAGTGGGTGTATCATTGGCCGTAGCAAATGCAGCTGCCCAGGAAACCGGACAACAATTGTTCAGATATATTGGTGGTGTTAATGCAAATACTTTGCCAATACCCCAAATGAACATTCTTAACGGAGGTTCACATGCCGATAATTCAATAGATTTTCAGGAATTTATGATTATGCCGGTTGGAGCTAAATCTTTTTCACAAGCAATAAAAATGGGTGCCGAAATATTCCAGCACCTGAAAGCAGTACTCAAAAAAAATAAATATTCAACTAATGTAGGCGATGAAGGAGGGTTTGCTCCCAACTTGAAATCCAATGAAGAAGCAATTAAAGTAGTTATAAATGCTATTGAAAATGCAGGATACAAGCCCGGAGAAGATATTTGCCTGGCACTTGACCCGGCTGCTTCCGAATATTACCTGCCTGAAGAAAATGTATATCATTTGCATAAATCAACCGGCGATAAGCTTACACCTGAACAAATGGTCGATTACTGGGCAGATTGGGTCAAAAGATATCCCATCATTTCAATTGAGGATGGCATGGCTGAAGATGACTGGAAAGGATGGAAAATCATGACCGATAAATTATCTAATAATATTCAAATTGTAGGCGATGACTTGTTTGTAACCAATGTAAAAAGACTGCAGGAAGGACTTGATAAAGGTATCGCTAATTCTATACTCATTAAAGTAAACCAAATAGGCACATTAACCGAAACCATTAATGCCATCAATCTGGCAAAACAAAATGGATATACCTCTGTTATAAGCCATCGCTCCGGTGAAACAGAAGATACATCAATCGCCGATCTGGCCGTTGCACTAAATACCGGACAAATCAAAACAGGATCGGCTTGCCGGTCAGAACGTGTAGCCAAATATAACCAATTATTACGTATCGAAGAACTCCTCGGAAATAGCGCATGCTACCCCGGTAAGAAATTTAAATACTACAACCGCACATAAAACAAAATAAAACCCCCAATAACAAAAGGTTTTTAAAATATGTTTTTATTTTAATTCCTGTTTTCCGCACTTTTTTGCAACAACAAAGTAAATGACTGATTATCAATAATGTTTTATTATTTTAGGGTGTTGCAATGCGGAAAACAGGCGCTTTCCTGAAAATTTTTTACTTTTTATTATTTTTTACTTTTTCCTTAGATGAAAAAGTAAACAAAATCCCGTATCGACGGGACAAGCATCAAGCCCAAACAAAGCTTCCACGCGCTCTTAAAAAATGGCGGAAATACAGGCAAAGTAGTGGTAGAAAACAAAGCCTGTTTGGGCGGGCCAACGCACACGGTTTTTATAGTTTTGGAAAAGAATTTATAGTAAGATGGTTTTAAAAATCTTAATAAGTTTGATTTTTTATACCAAAGTTGGTTAATATCGTCCTCCGGCCTTTGGTGAAGACACCTACAAAACAAGCGAAAAGGGCGTTAAAAAATATTTGAAGTCGCTCAGTAAAGTTATGGAAAAGGATAAAAAATATAATACAGATTAAACACTCTCAAAAATTAAATCAAAGTTAAAAGCGACATTGCAAATATTTTAGCCCTTGATGCGTAGTTTTGTGGTGGCGGAACCACAGCCTTGATTTTTTCAAACTTTTTTATCAAGTTTTTATTAG